>WNGB01000127.1_pt1 | contig 132742 bp, 119 predicted proteins | sample 5400681 | NCBI WGS metagenome assembly WNGB01 (sample SAMN13153367, study PRJNA577476) | soil metagenome | isolation source: 115 cm soil or saprolite under grassland replicate 2 | place: USA:California | collected 2016-06-15
CCCAGAGGAACGCCAGCCGCTCGCCGTCGGGAGACCAAACCGGCAGCGCGCCATGATTGGGAGGGGAGGTCACTCGGGTCTCGGTGCCGCGGGTCAAGTCTTTGACCCACAGGTCGGGCGTGCCGCGCAGCCCGTCCACATGCTGCAACACAACGCGAGTGCCGTCCGGTGACAGGCGTGGCCAGTTGTACGACTCACGCCCTGACAAGATCCGCACGTCGCTGCCATCTCGTGCGGCCGACATCAGGCGGGTTCCCCGCGAAAGAGACGTAGCCGCGAAAGCCAGCGTCCCCTGTGACGCGCCGATCATCGCAGGCTCCCAAGGTGTGCCGACGCCTGCTCGAACATTGACCAATTGAGGATGCCCGACGAGCCTGCGCGTGCTGGTGTCGAAGCGCTGGATCTGTACGCCATCGGGCAAGACGGTCAGCAGGGCGCCTACCGAGTCGGATTCCAATGGCACATATAAAGCTGCGTGCTCCGATTCAATCAGGCGCGCACCCGGAGCTTCCGCCGTACGATCCGCTCGCCCTACGTAAATGCCACGCCGTCCGTCCTCGAACGACCGAACGAAGTACAGAAAATGCACACCGTCGGGAAGGAACACCGGATAGCGATGCGAGTTGTCGCCGCGCGAATCCTCGAGCCGCGTAACCGGCTCGGGAACACCGCCGTTGGCCGATACCCGATACACGGGGCTGTCGATCAGGTGCGGCGTAAAAAGGATGGTGTCGGCCCGGCCCCAGCTCCCGCCGCGAGCCTCGGATGCGTTGCAGATATCCACGGGCGTTCCGCGGTCGACAGCGACCTTCTTCAGTTTGCCGCGGGCGAAAAACGCGAGCCACTGCCCGTCGGGCGACCAGAATGGGTCGATCGCGAATTCCGTTCCCGGGATGGCGCGGACTTCGGGAGCACCGAGCCGTCGAACAAATAGCCGGCGGACCTTACCATCACTTCCGACGAACGCGATCGAAGATCCGTCAGGAGAGACCGCCGGCGGAGATTGAAGACCGACACCGTCGGGCAGGGGGAGCGATAGGTATGTCAGTGAGGGCGGGCCGGATTGATCAGCGGCAAACAATCCGAGACGCCACGCGACAAGTGGCAGCCCCAGACCGGCGACGATGAGGGTCGCGACAAGAATCCCGAGCATCCGGCGATTCGCCCAAACCACGTCGGTCGGTGAGGCAGCTGGTGCCCTCGAGGAGTCCAACGCTTCGTCGATCTCAACGCGTGCATCCGCGATGTCGTGGATCCGGCGGCGTGGGTCCTTCTGCAGGCAGCGGCGCACGAGCCGCCGCACTTCCGGTGGAAGCGCTGGAGGCAGCGCCGTCAAGTCTGGTTCACGACCCAGAATAGCCGCGATAGTGTCCGAGATCGTGTCGCCCGAGAATGCGCGTCTCCCAGTCAACATCTCGTAGAGCAGGCAGCCGAACGCCCAGACATCGGTTCGCTTGTCGACCGCTTGGCCGCGTGCCTGCTCGGGACTCATGTACGCGCCGGTGCCGAGAATCACGCCGTCGTGCGTCGGATCGGCATTCGCGGATCTCAGCTGCGCGTCGCCGTCGTGGATCGCGGTTGGCGTCGCCTTCGCCAGACCGAAATCCAGCAGCTTGACGGCTCCGTCGGACGTGATCTTCACGTTGCTCGGCTTCAGATCGCGATGGACGACGCCTTTGCCGTGCGCCGCCTCGAGAGCCTCGGCGAGCTGGCCAGCGATCTGCAGCGCCTCGGTAATCGGAATGGGTCCAGTCGCAAGGCAATCGGCGAGCGTCGGGCCTTCGACCAGCTCGAGGATCAGCGCGAGCCGGCCGTCGATCTCTTCGACGCTGTGGATTGCGGCAATGTGGGGGTGGTTGAGCGCGGCGAGCAGCCGCGATTCGCGTTCGAGACGCGCGCGCCGGTCCGGATCGTCAGCGAGCACCGACGGTAGCAACTTGACGGCAACATCGCGTCCGAGGCGCGTATCGCGCGCACGGTACACCTCACCCATGCCGCCGACGCCAAGCGTCCCGGTGATCTCGAACACGCCCAGCCGAACGCCGGGCGTGAGTGGGGCAGCCGCCAACACACCACGCAACACTGGCATCGGCGGGCGGTCCAGAAATCCGCCCGCACGTTCGTGCGCCGCAAGCAACGATTGAACTTCACCACGCAGGGACTCGTCGCCCGCACTCTCCTGCTCGAGAAACCCGCTCCACTCCGCTCGCGGACGTTGGATGACCGCGTGGAAGAGGCTGCGGACATGCTCCCACCTGCGAGTTGAATTCATCGCCGTTCGCCCCCAAGTTCCCGGAAGAGCCATGCGCGCGCCAACGCCCAATCACGGTCCACTGTGGCGGGTGCGACGCCCATGACCGCTGCTGCCTCGTCGACCGTCAGCCCCTTGAGATACGCCTCGTGGACAAGGGCCGTGGGGGCGAGCGAGTGGTCGGCGCGCTCGCGGCGCAGGTAACCGCGGGCCAGCCCGCGCAATTCGTTGTAGACGGCGTCGATCAAACGGCTTCGCGCCGTCTCATCACCCGCACTCCAAGCCACGAGCAGGTCTGTCAGCGCTGCGTTGTGGGTCATACCGGGCTGCGCCCGGCCTTTATATCAGAGCTCCCCGGGATGAGGCCGTTTTTCGTCGCCTTCCGCGTATCCAGGTAAGGCGGGAGTGTTGCCCGCTGCAGATTCCAGGAGGCCAGTCATGACCCGTACACGAAAGGCGACCGCCGTCGTCACGCTTGGTATTTGTCTCATTGTCGCCGGCCGACAGCTGGCGGCGCAGAACGGAGGCGAAAACGCGCTCGGCCGGCGAATCGAGGGAACGTGGTTCCTGCAGGTCACGCTGCGCCAGTGCGATACCGGAGCCGAAATCCCGAACTCGACATTACCCGCGCTGCACACATTCCTCTCGGGAGGCGCGATGCTCTCGAATCCGGCGACCAGCGGTCTCAGCACGGGGCATGGCGTCTGGACGCACACGGGCGGCGATACCTTTAAGAACACGATACGTCTGTTCGCGTTCACTCCAGGCGCAACTCTTGCGGGGATCGTGACGGTTGCCCGCGACATCGTCCTGTCGCCCGACGGTGGAAGTCTGACATCGAACGACGTTTCCGAATTCCGCGATCTCGCAGGGAACCTGATCGGATCGCGCTGTGCGGCCGTGACTGGCCAGCGGCTGGACTGATCGGACAGTCCTTCTGACACGTAGACCGGGAAACCGTCATGCGACCAGGCTATTACGGCTTGTCTCTCCTGTTCGTGATGCTGCTCTGCTCGCCCGCGGGGGGCCAGAATACGAGACCTACACCGGACGAGCGCTATACGGTCGCATTTGCAAGCGTCGCACCGCTCAACACGGACATCTTCATCGCCGCGGGCGACGGTAGCGACGCAAGACCCTTCCTCGCTCACCCGGATCTCGACTCCAACGCGTCGTTCTCGCCAGACGGACGCTCGATCGTTTTCACGTCAACGCGAAACGGCTCGGCGGATATCTACCGCGTTGATATCGACGGCGCAAGTCTTCAACGGCTGACCCACGATCCGGCGTTCGACGATCAAGGTGTCCTTTCGCCGGACGGCAGATCGCTGGCTTTCGTTTCGAGCCGAAGTGGTCAAGCGGACATCTGGATTCTCGAACTGGCGACTGGCGCGCTCCGAAACGTGACGAACCATCCAGGGGGAGACTTCCGTCCGTCCTGGTCGCCAGACGGTCAATGGATCGCGTTCTCATCCGACCGCGATTCAAAGAAACTGAAGTTCGCTTTCGCTACTCTGCAGACAACCGACATCTACCTTGTTCGGACAGATGGCTCAGGACTCCGCCGTGTCACGGCGCGGGATGCAATTGCCGGGGGGCCTGCGTGGTCGCCAGATGGGAAGCGGATCCTCTACCACGAGGGCGAGATCAGTATTCTTGGCCCGGAGCGCGGGCCGTCACAAATAGTCAGCATCGACCTGGCGACGAACGAGCGACAGGTCCTGACGGATGGCGGCGGAGAGAAGTGGTCGCCGCGGTGGATCGCAGGTGATCGCGTCGCGTACGTCAGTCGTGGTCCAGACGGCGGAGTCGAGTTCGTGGGAGGCACCAAAGGGGCGCGCGGAGACATGCGAAGTCCCGCCTGGTCCGCAGACGGGCACCGCATGGTGTTTCATCGCGAGGTCGATAGTCGTTGGCCGCCCGTTCGCCCAGGGCCGAGTCGCGAGCCGTCATTTCGGCTCGTGCGCACCGGCATCTTCCCGTCCTACTCGCCGACCGGCGATCGACTGGTCGTGAATGACGAGAGATTCGGGCGCCTCCGCAACGGCATTCTGGTGATGAATGCCGACGGATCGCAGCGTTCCGTTCTGTTCGCTGACGCTGAGCGGAGCGCGCTCGCTCCAGTCTGGTCGCCTCGAGGAGACCGGATTGCCAGCGGTGTCGGGCGTTTCTTCCAGGGCCTGCAAGGTCCCTCGACCGCGGACATCGCGGTGATGAGCGTCGACGGCAAGGATGTCCGCATCCTCACCGATGGTTCGGCCAACTATGGTTTTCCGAGCTGGTCTCCTGATGGACGGCAACTCGTCTTCCGCCTCGCCGGCAAGGAGCGGAACGGGCTCGTCATCGCCGACGTGGCGACTGGCGCCCTGAAGATGCTGACTGCCGGCGTTGCGCACGACAACTTTCCCTCCTGGTCACCAAAGGGCGATCGGATTGCCTTTACAAGTGATCGGGATGGCGACTACGAGATTTATTCGATCCGGCCCGATGGCACGGACCTGCGACGACTAACGAATTCGCCGGGAAATGACGCGCACAACTCCTGGTCGCCTGACGGAGAGTGGATCGTGTTCACCAGCGTGCGGGGCGGCTTCAAGGATGAAATGGCGCTTACCCCATTCAATCCGCAGCCGAACGGCGACCTGTGGGTCATGCGGCCCGACGGGTCGGATGTGCGGATGCTCACGGACGATCAGTTCGAGGACGGGACGCCAAGTTGGCTGCCCATATCACGCAGACGATGAGCGTTGGTTGCGTTCCACCGATTCCTCTCGATCGCGCCGCACGAATGATCTCCAGTTTGCCGGCACACCCTGCGCAGCGCGATTTGAACCCCGTGCCTATCTTAGGTCAGCCCACATACAGCGGTTCTCTGAACCGCTGTAGGGTGCCGCGCTTAAGTACCGTTCTGTCGGCGGCGCATGACCAACACCTGCCTATATATATATAAGGACGGCCGCGCTTCGCAGCTCTCAGAGCTTGCGTAGGAATGCGAGGAGACCTGCACGCTCATCTGGCCTCGGCGGACGATCGTTACAGTTGCCAGGCGTCGACAGAGCGGCCGGACACGCGCCTGGTGGTGTGATCGCGATGAGATGCGCGAAAACGTGGTCGTAGTGGTCGAGCACCTCCTCGAGTGTCTTCGCGCTGTTGTTGACGAAGTACGGTGCGGTCTGGCTGATGCCGCGGAGGGGCGCCATGTCGAAGCGCTCCCAATCCTCAAAGGCTCCCCGACCACCGATGTAGCCCGTCAAGAGCGCTCGACCGGGATCGCTGGTAGTACGGCGAAGCTTCACTCCAGGCACACATGCAGTCTCGCATGCTGGCGCGGGGGCCGGCCCGCAGCCAGCTGGAATTGGAGGGAGCGGGCAGAGCGCGAGCGGGATCGTTTCGGTGATCGTGACCTCGTAGGTACGGATGGTATGCGCGAGTGCTGTGCAGGGACCTTCAGGAAAACTCGGCGGGCGAGGGCACGACGTAAAGATGTTGAAGTAGCGAAGTTGCGTTGGGGGACCGCTACTGGGAGTGGTCAGACCGTTACCTCCGTGGCAGTGAGCACATGAGCGGTCGAAGGTGACCTTGCCTGCGGCTTCTAGCGGGGTCAGGTCGCTGTCGGCGGGCACGACGGGCGGTGGCAGCCCTTGGTCGAGCGCATCCGAGATCGCCTTGACTCCGGGGGAGGAGAAGGTGGCGTTTTGAAATGCGGCGACGTTATCGAGGAAAGATTGCACCGGCGGTGTCTGGATCTCCGCGTGCGCGAAGAGTGCTCCGAGTGCCTGATCTTGCAGCGTGCCTTGACGGGCGTCGAGTTGGTAGCCGCCCCTTTGGTTCGGGCCTCGGAACCAGGTCGGATTCACCCCATCATTCCCTGTGAGCTTGACGTTTCTCACGCTTGGAACCGAGCGCCAAACATCCGCGACCGTCTCGTTCGAAACCTCATTCGTCACCGGATCGACGAGTCGGATGGTACTGGGGAGCGGCAGCGAAACACGGATCAAACCATGGTTGCGAAGCGTGCTGAAGTCGCTGGCCGCTTGCCCGTTGATTCGGAAGTCGTCGGCATCAATTGGCCGGAAGAGCGGATCGTCGGCGTCCGCCTGCTTGGTGCGACACGCTTGGAGAGCCGCAAAGCGGGCCTCGGCAATTGCGGGGGTCAACTGGAAGTTCTCTGACGCCATATGACAGTCGGCGCAGGCACGTCCGTTGGCTTCCAGTCCATGTAGTGTGCGATTGTTGAACGCGTGCCGACCATCTTCGATCGCGTTCTCGAGATCAGAGCCGTCATTGTCGACGGCTTCACCCTCCGTCGTTGAAACGAGGCCGACCTGAAGATCCTCCGCTCCCTTTGCAAGCGCTGCTTTCAACAGGGTCTTGTGGGCGCGGCACACATCCTCGGGGTCTGTTGACGCCTGCTCCACCCTAACAACGCCTTCTTTCGGCGCGCCGGACGAACCGACACCGGCGACGGCGGCACTGAGACCAATCACACACATCCCCGAGAAAGCCGCCCATGTAACGATCCCTTTCTTCTTCATTTCAGCCTCCTGCTCTTTGGTGCGGGCTGTGTGTGACGACCGGCCAAGGCATCACCAGACCGGATCTCCCGGTCCCTGATGCCGTTCAGCTTGCTGGACGGCGTGAGTCCGGCCCTCGAACGGAAAGGCGAGAATGCTGCGCGAAAACTTGAACGTACGTAGAACCGGGCCGAAAAACCCACATCCGAAGTCGATAGGCCCGATCGGAGGCGTAGAATGGGCGGCGTGTCGGCTGCGCCGGCGAATCCGACATCGCTGTTGCTGGCGTGGGGGCGTGGCGACCGGTCCGCGCTCGATCAACTCATGCCGCTGGTCGAAGACGAGCTGCGTCGGTTGGCGCGGCGTCACATGGCCCGTGAGCGCGTCGGCCACACGCTGCAGGCGACCGCGCTCGTCAACGAGGCGTACCTGCGGCTGATCGAACTCAATCAGGTGCAGTGGCAGAATCGCGCCCATTTCTTCGCGATGTCGTCCAGAGTCATGCGGCGCATCCTCGTTGATGCCGCCCGGGCCCATCGGTATCAGAAACGGGGCGGCGGCGCCGAAAGAGTCTCACTAGACGAGGCACTCGTCGTCTCGAGCGAGCCCCGTCACGAACTGATTGCGCTCGACGATGCACTGAATGCGCTGGCGGCAATCGATCTTCGCAAGAGTCAGGTCGTGGAGATGCGATTCTTTGCAGGACTCAGCGTCGAAGAAACCGCCGAAGCGCTGCATGTATCGGCGGATACCGTTATGCGCGACTGGCGGTTGGCCAGAGTGTGGTTGTTACGCGAGCTGAGTGGTGAACAGCGCCAGGGTGGGCGGTGAAGAAGGCAATGAAGCAGGTCGTGACCGGCCCCGTGAGCGACGATGGACGCTGAGCGCTGGAGCCAGATCGAAGACTTGTACCACTCGGCCGTCCACTCCGACGCGGCCGAACGAGCGAAACTTCTCGCGCAGGCTGATCCAGAGGTCCGTCGCGAAGTCGAGTCGCTGCTGGCCCAACCAGCCGCGGATACGCCACTCGATCGGTCAGTGTTCTCCGCGCTGAATCCGCCGCATCTGCGGAGCGGCTCGCTTATCGGCCCATATCGCATCGAAGGACTCCTCGGTGAAGGCGGAATGGGCGTTGTCTACCGGGCGTTCGATCCGAAACTGAAGCGTCCTGTCGCGATCAAACTACTGCCGGATCTGGCCGACGCCGCTGCACGTCAGCGATTTCAACGCGAGGCGCGAACGGTCACCGCGCTCAATCATCCACACATTCTCACGGTGTATGACGTTGGCGAGCTCGAGGGACGACAGTATCTCGTCACAGAATTGGTCGACGGGGGAACGCTTCGCAGCTGGGCGGCGGCAGAAAAGCGGTCGTGGCGTCAGATTATCGACGTGCTCGTCGGCGTGGCCGATGGGCTCGCGACGGCGCACGAAGCAGGCATCATCCACCGCGATATCAAACCCGAGAACATCCTCATGGCGACGAAGGGCTACGCGAAGCTGGCCGATTTCGGGTTGGCGAAACTCCTTCAACGAGACGGAGACGACACGTCGGCGCGAATCGCGCCCACGCACCCGGGCCTGATTGCGGGAACCATTGGCTACATGTCGCCCGAGCAGGCATCGGGCAAGACGGTCGACGCGCGCAGCGACATCTTTTCCTTCGGGGCGGTGTTGTACGAGCTGTTTGCCGGCCAGCGACCGTTTTCCGGGAAGTCCGACCTGGAGGAACTGCAGCGGATTGTCCACGGCACGCCGGAACCGCTCGGCGGCCAAACGCCGCTGCCGCTGCGAATAGTCGTTGAGAAGACACTCGAAAAGGATCCGGCCGACCGCTACCAGACGGCGCGGGAACTCGTCGTCGACCTGCGGCGTGCCTCCCGCCAGAGTGGCAGTGGTTACGCGGCGGAAACGCGGTCACCAACGGAAATCAGCGACGGCTCCTTCTATTCTCGCAAGGTCCGGTTCTCGCGGCGCGCGGCAGCCGTCTGGTTCATCGGCGGCGCCGGTTTCGCGACCGCGGTGACGCTAGCTGTCGTCCAGCCTCGGCAGCCGCCGGCGACGTCTGGCGCAATCCGTGTGCAGATACCTCCCGGTGTGCGTCTGACGGAATCTTCCGCATTCTCCATCTCTCCCGACGGTCGACACATTGTGTTCGCCGGGGCCGGTGATGAAAGTATCGTGCGGCTGTGGATCCGTAGTATGGATGCGCCGACAGTAAGACCGTTGTCGGGGACGGAAGTCCTCGGTGGCCGGCTACCGCCCATGTTCTGGTCTCCGGACAGCCGATTCGTCGCGTTCTATACGGCGGGACAACTTAAGAAAGTGGACGTGCGCGGCGGCGCACCGCAAAAGATCTGCCACCTGCCCGGGTTGGCGGTCGGCGGGGCATGGAATCGCGACGATGTGATCATCGTCGGCAGCCCAGGGGGAGGCCTCATGCGGTGCCCGGCTTCGGGCGGAACCGCGTCCGTTCTCACACAGCTGGATTCGTCGCGTGGAGAGAGCGGTCACGCATTTCCATCCTTTCTACCTGACGGCCGGCACTTTCTCTATCTGAGGGTTTCGAGAAATGCACCAGAGAACTCCGGTGTCTACCTCCGGGCTCTCGAGACTGGATCGGGAGACTCAGCTGACCGTCGAATACTCGCCACTCCCTTCGGTGCTGCCTATGTCCCGGACGTAGCTTCTCGAGTGGGACGCATCCTGTTCGTCCGCGATGCGGCGCTTTACGCGCAGCCGTTCGACGAGCGACGATTGGAACTGTCCGGCAATGCGGTCCGTGTCGCCGAGCCGATTGGCTCTTTTTTGGACAGCGCATTCTTCGCGGCGTCAACCAATGGGATCATCGTATTCAAGGGGCCGGATGAAGACCGCCAGCTTACGTGGTTCGATCGTCGAGGCAACATCCTTGGTCGGGCGAGCGAACCCGGTCGATACCGCGGCCTGACTCTCGATTCGAGTGGCACGCGGGCTCTTGTTGTGAAGCAAGTTGATGGCGCAACCGTCGATCAGGATCTCTGGCTCGTGGAGCCAACCGAATTGAGGGCATCCAGGCTGACATTCGATTCGAGGCTCGAGGACTCCCCGGTGTGGTCGCACGATGGCAGCCGATTCTTCTTTACGGCAGGAGGGGGGATCGGCCCGTTGTTCGAACAGTCGTCGAGGGGATCCAATGCCGAGCTCCTGCTCAAGACTGAGGAGCACAATCTGCCGAATAGTGCATCACCCGATGGGCAGTTTCTGCTGTACACCGCCGTCAGTGTAGGGCCGACACGGCTTGACTTGTGGGTGCTTCCCCTCAAGGCTGAGCGCAAGCCGTTTCCGTTCCTCCGCCGCCCATTCGATCAGCGCGGGGGACAGTTCTCACCCGACGGACGTTGGGTTGCGTACGTCTCGAATGAATCGGGTCGTGACGAAGTCCTTGTGCGGCCATTCACGTCGGTCCCGGAAGGTGCGGTTGAGAGCTCGGTGATCTCGAAAGGTGGCGGCATGGCGCCGCGCTGGCGTGGCGATGGCAAGGAACTCTTCTATCTGACGCCGAACGGAACTGTCACGTCAGTTTCCTTCGGCACCGATCGCGGTGTGGAAATCGGCCCACCGAAAGTCCTGTTCCAGGTACCTGGAGCCGAGGTGGACTGGGCTGTGACAAGAAACGGCGAACGATTTCTCCTCGCCGCGCCTGCTGGCCACAGCACGCCGTCACCGTTCACTGTCGTGTTCAATTGGCAAGCGGCGTTGAACAAATAGCGACTGTCCCCAACATTGTCCCTCCGAGCCCCCAAAACCGGACCTCCAGAGCCAACAGCAACCAAAACGGTGGATCGAGGAAGTGACTGAGACGCGAGGATTTGCGAGGAAGAACGAAGATGGCCGAAATGCTGATCGGCGTTTAGCAAACCGCCTTACGCGGCTCTCTGGAAGTCTTCGATTTGGCGCATCCAGCTGGTCAGTGGGTTCCATCTGGGGAAAATCAGGTCCACCAACCTTCGCTCATGAATGCAGGCGAAGGGTGTCCACCGTAGCGGCGAAGCCGCGAAGGTGGGCCTGTCCTGTCTGCGAACGAGCTACGGTTGGCAAGCCACGCGAAGGGTGTCCACCGTAGCGGCGAAGCCGCGAAGGTGGGCCTGTCCTGTCTGCGAACGAGCTACGGCTGGCAGGCCACGCGAAGGTTGCCCACCGTAGCGGCGAAGCCGCGAACGGTGGGCCTGTCCTGTCTGCGAACGAGCTACGGTTGGCAAGCCACGCGAAGGGTGTCCGCCGTAGCGGCGAAGCCGCGAAGGTGGGCCTGTCCTGTCTGCGAACGAGCTACGGTTGGCAAGCCACGCGAAGGGTGTCCACCATAGCGGCGCGGCGTCAACTCCAGCCGCGAGGTGCAACCGCCGTTGTCATTTCCAGCCTCCCGTTCTTCGCGTCACCAGGTTTCCTGGGCAATTCCGTCGGCATGTGACGTGCCTTTAGGCCTGCGTGGCTTTCGAAAAGCGGTTTGTGTACGTCCTCCGGAATCGGTCCACGCCGCCGCGCTACTACTGGGTTGACCTCTAATATGGCAGCACGCCTGGCCGCGCACAATGCTGGCCACTGCACGCACACGGCCGACGGTCGGCCGTGGGAGATCGACGTAATCATTGAGTTCAACGATGAGAAGCGCGCCGTCGTATTCGAGCAGTACCTCAAATCAGGCTCCGGTGTCGCGTTCGCGAAGCGGCATCTCCGATGATGTGCCTTATCATCGACATTATCTTCGGTGCGACTACGGAACTGGCATTCGTATTTCGCACAAACGCAGCAGCGCAAAGTGCAGCCCGGCGTCCAGATCCGCGGCGAAGATCACCACGGAACGACGACGATGACGATGCACCGTCCAGACGAATTCTCGATAGACATCGAAGACGCTCCGGCGACGCACGGAACAATCATCGTGGTAGCGGGACGCGCGATGATCATGAAAGACGTTCAGCACGAGAGCGGCTATGAGATCGGCTCGATCAACGTTTCGAGGCTTTCGCAACCACGCGTTTATATAATGGCGCGTTGTCTTCTCCCGAACCTCAGCTTTCCATCGTCGCACTCCGCCTTGATCGTCTGACGGATCCGGCACCGTTCCTGACCCAACTGCGCCGCGAAGTGGATGCGCTCGGGGTGCCCACCGAGATCATCGAGGTACCCGCGGACCCGAACGGCTTCGGACACGAGCTGCGCGCCGGGCTGCGGAAGGCGCGCGGAACATATGTCATCACTGTCGACGCCGACTTCTCCGGCCCGATGACGTTCATTGCCGATCTGTGGGTGCGCCGGGACGAGGCGGAGGTGATCGTCGCGTCGCGGTATGTGCCGGGCGGCCGCGCCAACATGCGCGCGCCGCGCAACGCGTTGAGCCGCCTCCTGAACGCCGCGTTCCGGCGCGGCCTGAGTCTCGGCGTCAACGATGGATCGAGCGCGCTGCGGCTGTACCGCACCGATGTGGTCAACGGATTGCGCCTGGAAGCGGCGGACTACGACGTGCTGCAGGAAGCGCTCGTGCGAGCGTATGCCGCCGGGTGGCGCGTGCTCGAGATCCCGCTCCACTACACGCCGAATCCCTCCGTCGCCTCAAAGGCGCACGCGTCGCTCGCGTTCGCGTACTTCCGCACGTTCTGGAACCTGTGGAAGCTGCGCAACTCGATCGCGGCCGCGGACTACGACTACCGCGCGCATGACAGTGCGATCCCGCTGCAGCGGTATTGGCAGCGGAGCCGCTACCGACACATTCTCGAGCTGATCGACGGGCAAGGCGCCGTGCTCGACGTCGGATGCGGATCCAGCCACATCATCGGGGCGCTGCCGAAGGGCAGCGTCGCCCTCGACGTGCTGATGAACAAACTGCGTTTCGCGCGGCGGTTCGCGGCGCCGCGCGTGCGCGGGTCCGGGTTCGCGTTGCCTTTTGCCGATGAAACGTTTCCATGCGTGCTCTGCTCGCAGGTGATCGAGCACGTCCCGATGGCCCCATCGATGATCGACGAGCTCTGTCGCGTGCTGAAACCGGGCGGACGCCTCGTCCTCGGCACGCCCGACTACGACCGCTGGGAATGGGTCTGGATCGAGAAGGCGTATGGCCTTGCGGCGCCCGGCGGCTATGCCGATGAGCACATCTCTCATTACACGCGGAAGGGGCTGCTCGAGGACTTCGCGCGGCGCGGCTACATCCACGAGGCGACGCGCTACATCCTCCGCGGCGAGCTGATCCTCGCCTTCCGGAAGCCCTCGGGATGAATCGATCGCCGGCAAACGACGACCGCTCCATCGCCCGCATCGTCGCGATCTGCAGCATCGCGCTCCTCGCGCCTCTTCTGCGTCCGCTGTTCACCGGCCGCGTGTTTGTCTACAACGACCTCTCGTGGTTTCACCTGCCGATGCGGTATCTCTACCAGCAGGCGCTGCGCTCGGGCGACACCGTGCTGTGGACACCATCGATTTTCGCCGGCTTGTACATGCACGGCGAGGGTCAGACCGGGGTGTTCCACCCGTTGCACCAACTGCTGTACCGCCTGCTTCCACTCGGGACTGCGTTCAATCTCGAGCTGATTGCCAGCTACCCGATTGCTTTCGGCGGAACCTTCTGGTTCCTGCGGCGACTCCGCTTCAGTCAGGCGGCGGCGCTCTTCGGCGCGATGCTGTTTGCCTTCAGCGGGTTCAACCTGCTGCACCACCATCACCTGAACATGGTGGCCGTCATCGCGCACATGCCGTGGCTGCTCGCGTCTGCTGACGTGCTGATCGTGGACGAACGGAAGCGCGCCCGGACACTCGCGTTCGCGGCGATGGCGATCATTCTCGCGTCGGAGTTCCTGCTCGGGTTTCCGCAGGGCGTCTGGTGGAACGCGATGACGCTCGCCGCCTTTGCGATCTTCCGTGCCGGCGAAACCGGGCGCTGGCGGCGCCTGCTGCCGTGCACGGGCGCGGTAGTCCTCGGCACCATCCTCGGCGCGATCCAGCTCCTGCCGTCGCTCGACGTCGCGGCGCACTCGATGCGGATGGCGCTATCGCGCGAGTTCGCGCTGACCTATTCGCTGCATCCGTTCAACCTGATCCAGCTGTGGTCGCCGTATTTTTTCGACCGAGGCGCCTATAGCAACCGCGACTACATGTGGTTCCACGAGTTCGGCATCTACTCGGGGGCCATCTTGCCGGTGGCGCTCATCTGGGTGTGGATTCGCCGGCGCGCGCTTGTTGAACGCCGCGCGCTCATTGTCGCGCTCACGATATTCGCGGCAATCATGCTGCTGCTCGCCCTCGGACGCTACGGCGGGCTCGCGGTACTGCTCACGTATGTTCCTGTGCTTCAGTCGATGCGGGCATCGGTTCGATACATCATGCTGGCGCAGTTCGCGCTGGCGATCCTCGCTGCCATCACGCTCGACGATCTTCTGGCAATCGCGGATGGAAAGAGCGCCCCACCCTCACGCCGAATGGGCGCCGTGTGGATTCCGGCGGCGCTCGGCATTGCGACGACGATCGCGCTGAACTCGCGGCTGCTGCCGTACGGCAGGCACACGTTCGCGAGTGCCCCCGCCGCGGCAGCGGGCGTCGCGATCATCGTCGTGGTGACTCTGCTCGTCTATCTGGCGGGACATCGCGCACGCTGGGCGATTGCCGCACTCGTCGTTGTCACGGCCGCGGATCTCGGCGTTTGGGGCATCCGATTCATCTACCAGCAGCCAGCGCGCAGGATCACGCAGCTGACGCACGCCGTGCAACTGGCGCCGGACAATCCGGCGGATTCGTATGCATCCGCGCCGACCGAGGGCAGATATCGTGCGGATCTGCTCGTGATGCGTGGATACCGGCTCACCTCCGGTTACGTCGGCCTGTTCCCTGCCACGCGGCATCCACTCGACAGTGACATCGCGATGCAATTGTCGGGCACCCGATGGATCTTCACGCCCGATGGTTTCAGGTACCCGGTAAAAGGGGGAGCGGACCGCGTGCGGCTGCTCGACGAAGAGGGCCGCACCTCGTCCGGGACGGCGCGGCTCGCTGTCGATCGTCCGGGCAATCTGATTGCGGACGTCGAAGTGCCGGGGCGTCGAATCCTCGCGTTTACCGAGCGGTTTCACGATGGCTGGTCGGCGACGGCGGACGGCACTCCGCTTCCGACGGTTCGAGTAGAAGGAGACTTCCTCGGCTGTAGGGTGGATGGCGGCGTTCACCGCGTCATGCTTCGGTTCATGCCGCGAAGCTTCGTCTACGGAACGATCGTGTCCGCTCTCGGCGCCGCGCTCCTCGCGGTGATTCTCATCGCCGGACTGTCACCACAATTGTCGATCCGCTGACGATTCCGGCGTCGTTCAGGAGCGCGAACCCACGAGGGATCCCGTCTATCCGCGTCGACGCGTGGCACCGGTTTAGCAGCGGATCCCCGCGCCTTGATGCGCGTCCTGGCTTTATTTCTCGTAGCGGCATTGCCGATGCTCGGGACGGGCATCGCCTCCGCTCAAAGCGTGCTCGACCGCGTCGTAGGACCGAGTCCCTCCGGCGGGCCACTCGAGTTCCGTGCGCTTACTGCGCACGAACTCGGATCGCTATCAAGGGCCGCCGGGATTCCAATTGGCATCGAATCGCTGCCGCCGCCCGCGAAGGACTCCGCCGCTCTTCGGCCGATCGTTCTGACAGGCAAGACCGTAAGGGATGCGGTGGCGGCAATGATCGCCATCGATTCTCGGTACGCGTGGCGGGAGGACGCTGGCGTCGTTCTCTTCGAGCCGGTGGAACAGTTTGGCGCGAGGCCCTTAGACGCTCCGGCGCCACCGGTGCGGCTTGGGGAAACGAAAGGCGCGGATGCACTCGCCGTTGCCGCGGCCCTGCTCGGCGCGCCACGCTCGACGGATATTCATTTCGGTGACACGAAGCCGTTCGTCCTCGACGCGCCAGACGGAACGATCAGGTCGCTGCTCAACGCTATCGTCCGCTCCCACGGGGAGCTGGTGTGGATATTCGAACGCACGACGACGAATGCCGGCGTGTTCCCTTACACCCTGCTCTTCATGAGCGGTCCGCACGGCTCGGGACTCGGCCTTTCCGGCAAGGCCGCGGAAACGCTGGACGTATCGCGATTCATCCGCGCGCCGGATGCGCCTGCCAACATTCTCGACATCATCGTCGGAACGCGCGGCGACGGCTATCCCCTCGAGATATCGGGTGTGTCGGGCGCGGTCTCGGATCTCGCGATACTCACTCGCGTGCCGTTCGGATTCCAGGTTGCGCCTGGACCTCTTCCGCGCGCGGTGGTGTACACGCCCTCCATCGTCGCGACAGGGCGGACGTTGCGGGAAGTGCTCGACTTCGTCGTGGCGCGGGACTACCGCTACGAGTGGCGTGTCGTGGATGGGACCATCGTCATCAGGCCGTCGCGCGCATGGACCGACGGCGCAGACCCGCTGTTCTCCCTTGTGGCCGATATGGAACTCAAGGACGCGTCAATGACCCAAGCGGTGAGAACGATCGCGAACACGTTCGGCGGCGACTCCGCGTTCATGACGTATCCAGACAGCAAGACGGTTTCGCTTGCGGTCTTCCACGGCACCGCGCTCGAGGTACTAACCGCGCTGGCGAAGGCGCACGGCGCGCTTATCTGGACCTTCGAAGAGGCGGAACCGAAGGAAGTGCAGAGCACGGGCCTCACGCATCGCCTCACGATCGGTGTCGCAGGAGGCGGCGGACTCGGATTCCTCGTTCGAATCGGACGAACGCCCGGCAAGTAAGACGTTCAGAGATTCAGCATCGCGCGCAGACGCTCGTAGTCGGCGGGCGTGTCGACGTCTTCTGCGATCCCACGGTCAGCCACTTCCACATCCTCGACGCCGACGGCGCGGATGACGGACTTGGCGCCGATCGCCGGATCCGCATGGCGCAGCGCAGCGAAGACATCGCGTTTGAAGATCACAGGATGACCGTGGCGTCCACCGCACACCGCGCGCAGGATGGACGCACGAGACGTCGAGGTACGATCGAGCAGCGATCGGATGGTGGCCGCGGACACCATAGGCACGTCGACGAGAGTGACGAGCGCTGCCGACACGCCAGGTCCGTCAATCGCGTCGAGACCGGTAAGCAGCGATGACAGCTGCCCTTCGTCGGCGCGCGGATTCTCGACCGCTCGCCCGAAACCGCTCCTCTCCACTTCGCTGACGACGTCGTCCTGTCCCGGACGGACGATTACGACCGCCGAATGGATGCCGCCGTCGCGAAGCGCGTCGAGAACGCGCCGGATAAAGGTCCGATCCCCTATCCGGAGAAGCGCTTTGGGGCTCCCCATGCGGGCGGAGGCCCCCGCGGCGAGCACGATTCCGGGCACCATCTGGTCCAATCCTACGCGGAATGTGGAGCGGGCGAATTTGTTGACTTTCCCGTCGGGATATCCCTACACTGGCGGCGTTTCAAGCTCAGCGTGTGGAGCCCGCGGGATGTTCCCGGGGGTGCCGTACGGCGCATCGGAGGGGAGACACGGGCTATGCCAACCGGGACGATCGCTCGGCTTCTTATCGACAAGGGGTTCGGGTTCATCCGCGACGAGGGTGGGATCGAGCACTTCTTTCACCGCAGCTCAGTGCGGGGGGCGGTGTTCGAGCTGCTTCGGGAAGGCCAGCGGGTGGAGTTTACGCCCGAGGAATCCGGCAAGGGTCCCCGCGCCGGTGAAGTCCGGCTGATCGAAGGCTGAAGCGCCTGTAGTTCGCCCCGCGGCGGGGTTGCCTCCGCCGCGGAATCCTCTCCTCTATCCCCCTCATCGCGCCACATCCCGATGCGCCCCGCTGTACGCCGCATTCTTCTCGCGATCGTCATCGCGATCGCCGCGGGAGCCGGCTGGTTCTTGTACTATGGCGGCCGATACCTGCAGCACGAAGATCCGCTGCAGAAGGCAGACGCAATCCTGGTCCTTGCCGGAACGCGCGCCGAACGCTGGCTCGAGGCGTACGACCTGTACACGGCCGGCTACGCGCCCGTCGTCGTGCTCAGCCCTGGAGCTTCGGAGCCAAGCGAGCAACTGTTGCGGCAGCGCGGCATCAGGTTTCCGAGCGCTGCCGAACTCCAGCGCGACGCGATGATCCAGCTGCGCGTACCTCCCTCCGCGGTGATCATCCTGCGCGGTTACGCGGACAACACGGTGCAAGAGGCGGAGATGCTGCGCGCTCTGGTTCGGGAACGCGGCTGGCGCCGCGTCATCGTCGTCACATCCAAGTACCACACGCGCCGATCGGGGTTTGCCTTTCGCCGGGCGCTTGCAGGCAGCGTGGAGATCGTCATCCGCGCGTCGCGCTACGACGCTTCGGACCCCGCGAACTGGTGGCGCATCCGCGCAGACGTCCGTTTCGCAAGCACCGAATGGGAGAAGCTGATCGCGTATCGCCTTGGGCTGGGAGGATAAGAGGTTGGCCCGCCACGAGCGAGCCGTCGGCAGCGAGCGCTCTTCGACTCGCTCCGCTCGCTCAGGACGCCACTCGACTACGCTCGCGGCGCTCGCGAGTCGAGTGGCGGAAGCGCCTGGGAGTCGAACCCAGCCTTCGCGCTCAACGCGCGAAGCAACCGATTTTGAAGACCGGGAGGGCCACCGGGCCCCGTTCGCTTCCGAAGCCTAATTATCGAGCAGATCGAGGAAGGCCGACGTGTCGGACAGGTCCTCGAACACGATTTGCGCGCCGCTCGCGCGCAGGTCGTCAACCGAATAACCGCCAGTCGCCACGGCGATGGGGGTCACGCCCGCCACGAGCGCGCATTCGATGTCGTTGGGCGTGTCTCCGACAACGAGAACCTTGCCCGGCTCGACATCGGGGAGCCCGCAGTCGCGCGCGCGCCGCCTCGCGATTGGGACGAGATCGTTGCGATTCGCCGCATCCCCGCCAAAGGCGCCGCACGAAAAATACTTCCAGAGATCGAAGTATTCGAGTTTGATGCGCGCTCCTTCGATGAAGTTGCCTGTCAGCAGCGCGAGCGAGGTATCGTTGCGCCGATCCAGCGCATCGAGGAGCTTCCGCACGCCCGGCATCACGTCCTTCACACCTGTGCCCGGCAACTGGATCTCTTCCGTCAGGTGCATCACGTAGCGCTGACGCAGCTCAACGAGAAGCTCCGCATCCATCGTCTTGCCGTGCTTGCGCAGGATGTCTTCGAGAATGCTCCAGTCAGTACGCCCCGCGAACTGCACGCCGTCCATGGGATTTTCGCTGCGGACGAGGTCCTGGACCGCGCGGTTCATTGCACGCATGCCGGCGCGTCCGGTCAGCACCAGCGTGCCGTCAATGTCGAACAGGATGAGATACATTACGCGACGGAGGGATCATGAAGAGACATTCAACGATCATACTTTCGTCCGCGCTCGCGCTGGCGGGCGCGACAGTCACCGCACAGCAGTCCGCGCCCAAACCCGCATCGGGCGCCGGCATCGTGCGCGCGCATGCCGACATCAAGGGCGAAGGAATCACGGGGACCGCGGACTTCGTCGAAACTCAGCAGGGCGCCGGAAAGATCGTCAACATCACGATCGCGATCTCCGGACTCAAGCCGGGCATGCACGGCGTCCATCTGCACGCGGTCGGCAAATGTGATCCTGACTTCACTGCGGCCGGAGGCCATTTCGATCCTGGACCGGCGGGCAACCCGGATCCGGACGCGAACCATCCGTATCACATGGGAGACATCCCGCAGATCAGCGCCGCCGCGAACGGCAAGGCGACCGCAAAGGTGGCGACGACGAGGGTGACGCTGTCGGATGGACCGCTGTCGCTCTTCGACTCAGACGGCTCGGCGATCATCATCCACGCCAACCCGGACCAGGGCATCACGGGTGAACCGAAGTCTGGCGTCAGTGGGGGTCCTCGCGTGGCGTGTGGGGTGATCGAGAAGAAGTAAGCCGTAAACGGTAGACGGTAAGCAGTAAGCAGTAAGCGGTAAGCAGTAGCGGTAGGCGGTAGACGGTCGACCGTCGACGGTCGACGGTCGACGGTCGACGGTAAGCAGTAAGCAGTAAGCGGTAAACGGTTCGCGGTTCACGGTTCGCGGTTCACGGTTCGCTGATGGCCGATCCGATCCTGCGGTTGAGTGGTATTCGGAAGCAGTACCGCGGGCTTCGGCCACTGCGGCTGCAGTCGCTCGATCTGGCGCCCGGGGAGCGCGTCGCGCTCTCCGGCTTTGATGCGGGCGCCGCCGAGGTCCTCGTGAACCTCGTGACCGGAGCGTCGATACCGGACGAAGGGACCGTGGAAGTGGCGGGCCGCTCGACCGCGTCCATCTCGGACGGCGACGAGTGGCTGTCAACTCTCGATCAGTTTGGGATCGTCAGTCCCCGGGCCGTCCTCCTCGACACGGCCTCGCTGCTGCAAAACCTGGCCATGCCGCTGACGCTGGAAATCGAGCCGGTGCCGACGGAGATCGCGTCGCAGGTCGCAGGGCTCGCGGACGAAGTCGGTCTCGAAGCCGCGACTCTCAGCCGTCCGATCGCCGGCCTCGACGCATCGACGCGCGCGCGCGCGCATCTCGCCCGCGCCATCGCGCTCGGACCGTCACTTTTGATCATGGAGCATCCGACGGTGGGTTTTCCTTCAGGCGAATCCAAGCCATTCGGCGAGACCGTCGCACACGTTGCGTCCGCGCGGTCACTGGCTACGCTGATGATTTCGGAAGATGTGGAGTTCGCGTTGGCAGCAGCGAACCGGCGCCTGGCGTTGCAACCAGCAACGGGCGAGCTGCGGCCACCTCGCCGGCGGCTGTTTGGTCTCTAACTCAGTCCACTAACCTCAGTCCACTAGCGAAGCGAACTAACCCAGCCAGGAACTGCATACTGGAAACTGGAAACTGGTAACTGGAAACTGGAAACTGAAAACTGAAACTGCAGACTGCTGACGTTCAGAGACGAGCACTGCGCGCGCGCAGCGCCTGGAAGTCGTCGGCTGGCAACGTCAGCGCCCCGAGCCGCGCAACGCGATGGCCGGCGCCATTACCGTGGAAGTCGGAGCCGCCGGTGACGAGCAGGCCGAGCTCGCGCGCCATGGCGCGATACCTCGTTTCCGTCGGCGCATCGTGGTCGGTGTGTCGCGCCTCGAGCGCATCGAGACCCGCGGCCACCAGCGAAGGAATCAGGTCGTCACGCTTCGTGAGACCTGGATGCGCCAGCGACGCGACCCCGCCGGCGGCGTGCACGATTGCGACAACGTCGTGTGGCGATGCTCCAAGGCGCGGGACGAAGGTTGGTGCGCCGAATTCGAGGAACCGATCGAATGCCTCGTCCCGGGTCGCGACGTAACCGCGCGCGAGCAGCGCGGCGGCGATTTGCGGACGTCCGACGCTGCGGCCCCGCGCCGCGTCCGCGAGGATGGGTTCGATATCGATCGCGCACCCCAGGCGCGCGAGACGTTCCCCCATCTCCCGGACCCGCCGCAGCCGTTCTTCCCTTTGCGTGTCGAGGAACGCGCCCAGCGAGGGACAGAATGGATCGATGAAGTAGCCGAGTACGTGGACGTCGCGCCCGTCCGCGACGGCACTTATCTCGATCCCCGGGACGAGCTCGAGACCTTCGGCACGCGCGGCCTCTTTCGCGGCGACGCTGCCGGCGATCGTGTCGTGGTCGGTGATGCTGAAAATGGAAAGGCCCGCGGCGCGGGCCTCGAGTACGAGTTCCGAAGGCGACAACATGCCGTCGGAGGCGGTCGTGTGTAAGTGAAGGTCGATCAGGTTAGACGCTGAAGCTCTCTGTTTACACGCTGAAAGACGATCCGCAGCCGCACGTGGACTTGGCGTTCGGGTTCTTGATCGTGAATCCGCCGCCGGTGACGTTGTCCACGAAATCCACTTCGGCGCCGCGAAGGTAGCGTGCGCTGATGGGGTCGACCAGCAGCTTGACGCCGTTCGATTGGATGACCGCGTCGGTCGACGCGTCGCCTTCCCCCTCGTCGATCATCAGGCCGTATTGGAATCCGGAGCAGCCGCCGCCCTGCACGAATACGCGCAGGCCCGCCTCGGTCTTGTTTTCTTCCGCAAGCAACTCGCTGATCTTGGTCGCCGCGGTCGGGGTCACGTTGATCATTTCTACCGTCTCCTGCTCTGATTATACACTGGCCTCGTGGATTACCGTCTTATAGGACGCATCTGGCGGCGGGACGTCTCCGTATGGACGGCTGACCCGGATGAAGCCGCGATCCATGGCGCCCTCGCACGACTCGAACCTGCAAAGACGCTGTTCCTGGTCGCGAGCAAGAGCGGCGGCACGATCGAGCCGGCGTCGATGGAGAAGCTGTACTGGCAGCACATGTCCGCCGCGCTCGGCGCCGGCGCGGGCCGGCAGTTCGTCGTGGTGACCGATCCCGGGACGGAGCTCGCGCACCTCGCGGAATCGCGCGGGTATCGCAAGGCATTCCTCAATCCGCCGGATATCGGCGGACGGTTCTCCGCGCTGTCCTTGTTCGGCCTGGTTCCCGGTGCGCTCATCGGCGCACCCGTGCGAGAGATGCTTTCGGGCGGCGCCGACATGGCCGAAGGATGCCGGCAGGAGAGCTACAAGAATCCCGGACTCGACCTCGGCGTGTTCATCGGATTCAACGCCGCCGAGGGGAGAGACAAGCTGACCGTTGCGCTGCCACCGTCCCTGCGGTCGCTCGGCTTATGGATCGAACAGCTGGTGGCCGAGAGTACCGGCAAGCACGGCAAAGGCGCGCTGCCGGTGGTGAATGAGCCGCTCGGGCGTCCCGACGAGTACGGCACTGATCGGGCATTCGTTTCCCTTGCGACCGAGCACGACGCGCCCGATGTCGCGCGACTCGACGCCCTCGAAGCGGCGGGGCATCCCGTACTGCGGTTGACGACACGGGTCGGCGGACTGGGAGCGGAGTTTTTCCGATGGGAGTTTGCAACCGCGGTTGCGGGAGCCGTGCTCGGCATCAACCCGTTCGACGAACCGAACGTGTCGGAAGCCAAGGAGAAGACCAAGGCGATTCTCCGCAGCGGAGACTTCACGGGTGGATCGCCGGTTGCCGCAGCCGGCGGCGTATCCGTGTTCTCGCCGGACTTTGCCGCGCCGACTCCGGCGGACGTTGTCCGCGAAGCCGTTGAATCACTCCGGCCGCGGGATTACACCGCGTTTCTTTCCTATCTGCCGAACGAGCCACTCATCGAGGAATCGGTGGCGGGAATCCGTGAGGCGATTCGCGCGAAGAAGAAGACGGCGAGCACCTACGGCGTCGGTCCGCGTTACCTGCACTCCACCGGGCAATATCACAAGGGCGGGCCGAACACGTGCCTCGCGTTCGTGATCACCGGCGAGGACGAGACGAGCACGTCGATCCCGGGCGCCTCGTTCACGTTCGCGCAATTGAAGCGAGCGCAGGCCGTCGGCGACTACCAGACGCTCGAAGCGCACGACCGCCGCACGGTCCGCATCCATCTCGATCGCGGCACCGAACCTGTGGCAGCGCTACGCGCGCTGTTCGACGAGGCGCTCGCCTGACGCCTGCTCGATGTCGTTGTGCAGGCTGTTGCCGTGCGCATCCATCGTCACGATGGCGGGAAAGTCCGTCACGTCGAGATGCCACATTGCCTCGGGCGTGCCGAACTCGATCAGCGACACGCCGGTGACGCGATTGATACAGCGCGCATAGAACTGCGCCGCACCGCCAACCGCGTTCAGGTACACCGCGCCTGATTCCTTCAGTCCCGCCAGCGTCTTGGGGCCCATCCCCCCCTTGCCGATGATGATGCGCACGCCATAACGTTTGAGGATCTCCGCCTGGTAGGGCTCTTCGCGGATGCTGGTCGTCGGGCCGGCGGCCGTCACGCGCCAGCCGCCGCCTTCGCCGGTCGGCTTCGGCGAGCCAGGGCCGTCGCTTTTCACGACAACCGGGCCACAGTGATAGAGAACGCCGCCGCGGATATCGACCGGCGGCTCGTGCTCCATCAGGTAATGGTGCACCGCATCGCGACCGGTGAACATGCGGCCGGAGATGAGGACGACGTCGCCGATTTTGAGCGCGCGGATCTGCTCTTCGGAGACTGGCGCCTGCAGGTGTATTTCGCGGCCGGTGCGTGGGAAGCCCGCGGCGAGCTGCTCCGGCGTGAGCATGGGCTGCGACGGAACGTCGCCGTCGCGATAGAGCCATGACGTAATCGCGCCCGTGCGCGCATCGATGGTGACGCCGAGCCTGCGGAACGCCCAGCAGTCGTACGCGACGGACACGAAGAAACTCGCGGGAAGCCGGTTCAGCGCACCAATCTTGCAGCCGATGAGCGACGTGCGTCCGCCGAACCCCATCGGGCCCACCGTGAGCTGGTTCGCCGCATCCATGACGGCGTCTTCGATCGCCGCGAGCCGCGGATCGGGATTCGTGTCATCCAGCGTGCGGAACAGTTGCTCTTTCGCGTGCAGGTAGCCCGATGTGCAATCGCCTCCGACGCAGACGCCAACAGCGCCCGGCGCGCATCCCTTTCCCTGCGCCTTCCAGACCGCGTGAAGGATGCACTTGCGCACGCCGTCGAGCGAGCGGTCGGCGCGTCCGAGATGATCGAGCTCCGCGGGCAAGGCGTACTGCGCGTTGGTGTTCTCGCAGCCCCCTCCCTTCAGGATCAGCTTTACTTCGATCTCGTCCTTTTCCCACTGCTCGAAGTGGAGGATCGGTGTTCCCGGCCCGAGGTTGTTGCCGGAGTTCTCGCCTGTGATCGAATCCACCGAGTTCGGACGGAGCTTCCCGCGCCTCGTCGCTTCCGCGACGGCCTCGCGGATCTGCTGCTTCATCCACATCTGGTTCGCGCCAACCGGCACCTTGATCTCGAACGTTGGCATGCCGGTGTCCTGGCAGATAGGTCCCTGGCAGCTCTCGGCCTGATCGATGTTCTGCGCGATGATCGTCAGCGCCTGTCCGGCGCGCGTGGCGGGCTCTTCCGTGTCGAGCGCGAGTGCCATCGCCTTGCGCACGTCGGGCGGCAGATCCGTCGAGGTGCGCGTGATGAGCGCGACCATGCTGTCGAGGAAAGAAGGAAGCATACCGGGCAGTATAATTGACGGTAATGGGGGCTCGCGTGGAACGCGATCCGCTTGGCGAAGTGCACGTGCCGGCCGATGCGTATTACGGCGTGCAGACGCAGCGTGCTGTCGAGAACTTTCCTGTCAGCGGCCTGAAGGCGCCTGAGGCGCTCGTCACCGCCACCGTTCTCATCAAGCAGGCCTGCGCGCGTGCGAACGTCACGCTGGGCCGGCTGGATTCGGACATCGGCGACGCGATCGTTGCCGCTGTCGACGAGATCATCGCCGGCAAGCTCCGCGATCAGTTCGTGGTCGACGTCTACCAGGCGGGCGCGGGCACGTCACACAACATGAACACCAACGAGGTGCTCGCCAACCGCGCGGCCGAGATCCTGGGAGAGCCGAAGGGCACCTACAAGCGCGTGCACCCGAACGACCACGTCAACATGGGGCAGTCGACGAACGACGTGATCCCCACCGCGACGCGCGTCTCGATCCTGCTGGTGCTTCCCAATACCGCCGCCTCTGCCACGCGGCTGGCGGACTCACTCGATTCGAAGGCGACGGAGTTCGCGAGCGTGCTGAAGACGGGGCGCACGCATCTGCAGGATGCGGTGCCGATCACGCTCGGCCAGGAATTCGAGGGGTACGCCGCGAACGTGCGTCACGCCGTTCTCGAGCTGCGGCACGCGGCGAAGAGCCTTCACGAACTCAATCTCGGCGCGACCGCGGTCGGCACTGGCCTCAACGCCGGTGACGAAGTGACGCGCGAGGCAATCGCGAACCTTGCGAAAACGACCGGTCTTCCGCTGCATGCGGCACGCAATCGATTCCGCGTCACGCAAAGCATGGGGGACGTCCTCGCGTACTCGGGGGCGCTTCGCCGTCTCGCGGTCGAAGTGGACAAGATTGCATCCGATCTGCGTCTGCTTGCGAGCGGGCCGCGTGCGGGACTCGCGGAAATCCAGCTGCCCCCCGTGCAACCAGGTTCGTCGATCATGCCCGGCAAAGTGAACCCCTCCGTCCCCGAGATGGTGAATCAGGTCTGCCAGCAGGTGTTTGGCTGCGATGCCGCAATTCTTGCGTCCGCCGCCGCCGGTCAGCTCGAGCTGAACGTGATGATGCCGGTGATGGGATGGAACGCGCTCCACGCCACGACGATCCTCGGCAACGCGATGCACATCCTCGCCGACCGTTGCGTTGCGGGAATTGTGGCAGACGAGGCGCGGTGCCGCGAGTTGCTCGATCGCAGTACGGCGGTCGCGACCGCCCTGAGTCCTTACATCGGCTACGCGCAGGCGGCTGATATCGCCAAGACGGCCGTCAAGACCGGCCGCTCCATCGCCGACATCGTCCGCGAGCGCAAGCTTCTGCCGGACGACAAGCTCGCGCAAATCCTGTCACCCGAAGAAATGACATCACCGGGCATTCCCGGGTCGAGGAACAAGGCGTGAAGCGATTGGCAATCGCGCTGCTCGTGCTCGCGTCAGCAGCGGCCGCTGCCGCACAACAAGCGCGTCTGTTCCCGCCCAAAGATCTCGGCCTGCTCGAAGGCCCTGATCGCGACGCCTGGCAGCGCCCCGACCAGATCATGGACGCGCTCCAGATTGGCGAGGGGAGCGTCGTTGCCGACCTGGGAGCTGCGGGTGGATGGTTCACCGTGCGGCTGGCCCGCCGCGTCGGCCCGAACGGACGAGTCTACGCGGAGGACATCCAGACGCAGATGATCGATGCGATCAAGAGGCGCGTCGAACGTGAAAGGCTGCGCAACGTCTCGACGGTGCTCGGAACGCCGACCAATCCAAGCCTGCCCGAAGCGAGCGTCGATGCGGTGCTGATCGTCGATACCTACCAGGAGATCGAGCAGCCCGCCACGCTCATGAAAAACGTGGCGAAGGCACTGAAGCCGGCGGGCGTGATTGGGATTGTCAACTTCAAGAAGGATGGCGGCGGTCCGGGTCCCGCGATGGAGGAACGCGTCGATCCGGAAAAGGTGATCGCGGACGCAAACGCCGCCGGCCTCGAATTGAAACGCCGCGACAACTTTCTCCGCTATCAGTACCTGCTGACGTTCGGCGTCGCGCCGAAATGAGCGCCGTCCCGCAATTCTTCGCAGACTACCAGGGCCGCGTGCACGCCGAGTTCCATCGGCTCGTTCCCGACGAAGGTGGCGAGGTGGAACGAGCGATGGCCTACACCGTCCTTGCACCGTCAAAACAGGTACGTGCCGTCCTCGTCATGCTCTGCGCCGAGCTGTGCCGCGGCACTGCCGAACGCGCAATGCCGGCGGCGGCAGCCATCGAGCTCGTTCATGCGTCTTCTCTGATCCTCGATGACCTGCCGTCGATGGATGACGCGCCGCTCCGGCGCGGACGACGAGCGTGCCATCTCGAGTTCGGAGAGTCCGTGGCAATTCTGGCGGCATTCGGCCTGCTGAACCTTGCCTACGGCGAGCTCGCGCGCGCGTACGAGCCGCCGGTCGCGTCACGGATGGCGACGCTGGTGTCTGACGCTGTCGGGCCGGCCGGATTGATTGGCGGACAGGCGCTGGACCTGCGCGCCACCGACCAGCAAATCGACTTCGAGACGCTGGAACGAATTCACCGCGGCAAAACCGGGGCGCTGTTCGTCGCGGCCGCCGCATGCGGCGCGATCACCGCGGCCGCCGCCGCGGAGCCGATTGCGGCGCTGTCGGCATATGCGAAGAATCTCGGGCTCGCATTTCAGATCGTCGACGACCTCCTCGACGTCGCGGGCGATCCCCTGCACACCGGCAAAGCAGTTCGAGCCGACGCCCGGAAGACCACGTTCGTCTCGTTCAGCGGTGTTGACGGCGCGCGGCAACTGGCGATCGAACTGTGCGAGACGGCAAACCGCGCACTCGCGCCATTCGGTGCGAAGGCAGACCGGCTGCGGGAGCTGTCAGCGTTCGTCGCAGCGAGACGAGTATGACGCGGCGGATCACGCGGAAATGAAGGATCCCCGCATCGACGATCTTCGACAGCAGTTGCGATCGCTTGGCTATCTCGACGCCGGCGTCAATCGATTTGTCCTTGGTCCGGCACAAGAGCGCCGCGGGCCCACTGCATTAGCCGCGCGTTTCGCGATGCGTGTCGCGCTGCTCGGCGGAGTGCTGCTTGGGCCGGCGGCGGCGATCGGTGTCGGCTCCCGGCTGCCTGGCCTGGTGAGCGGAATCCGTGATGCGATGGTCATCGCGGTCTACCTGGCTGTCATCTTCTTTCTCGCTGTTTCAGTTCTGTCCTTTCTTGTGAGCCTCGTGGCGACGGCGGTTCGTCGGCCGTTCATCCCGCGCGCCGCCGGATCGATCGTCACAGTCGCGACGCTGCTCTATCTGACTCTGTGGTGGCGGAACGCTAACGCCGGTTTCGGCTGGAGTGCTCCGGTCTGGACGGCGTTCGCGCTGCTCGTGGCGGTCGCCATCAGCCTCCTCCTGGGACACGCACAGCGCATTGCCACGATTGCCGTGCTCGCGGCGGGCGCACGGCGATCCGCTGCATTGCCGCCGATAGCATTCCGGTCCTGGCGCGTTGTGTTGGGCGTCGGCGCGTTGGCTTTCGCAGGGGCGGCAGCGCTACTCATCCTCACGACCGCCGAAGCACCCGTCGCGATCTCTCATCCGCCGCTGACCGTCGTGTCCGGCATGCGGGTCCGGCTGATCGCGATCGATGGTTTCGATGCCGATCTGTATTCCTCGCCGGGCGGCGTGCCGCCCGGCGAGCCGCCGGTGTCAAATGGCGGCCTCTGGAATACCCGGGTGCGGCTTGCGCCGCACGACACCTCGGACCCGGCACGCGCCTGGACCACGATCGCCACGGGTGAACCTCCTGATGTGCACGGCGTTCAGCGTCTGGAAACACGGCGTCTCGCCGGGATCCAGGGAATCCTGTCAGCCGGAGACAGCGCCGCCTGGAGCGCTATTCGAGCGGCTACCGACGTCGCGCGGCTCACCCGTCCGTCGATCGCGAGCCGCGAAGAACGTCAGGCAAAAACTATCTGGGAGGTCGCGGAAGACGCCGGCCTGCGCACGGCAGTGGTGAACTGGTGGGCTACCTGGCCCGCGCCGACCGGCCAGGGTATCGTCATCACCGACCGCGCCGTATTGCGCCTCGAACACGGCGGCCCGCTCGACGCGGAAATTTCTCCAGCCGATCTGTACCCTGCGCTGCAGCGACAATGGCCGGAGATTCGCGCCCGCGCGCGCGAGACAGCCGCCGCGTCGTTCGGCAGCGTCACGGACCCGCGAGCGCTCTCGATCCTGCGCCGCTCAGCGGAGCTCGATGCCACGATCCTGGGCATCGCGCAGGCGCTGCCGGGACCGGCCCGCGATCTCGACGTCATCTACCTGCCCGGCCTCGATATCGCGCAACACACACTGCTCGGGACCTCGGAAGGAGGGGCGCCGTCACCATCCCTGATGGCGGACCGCGTGGACGCGCTGAAGCGTTATTACAGCTTTCTCGTTCGGATCATCGACCCACTCCTGGATCACACGAAGCTGCGTGACGCGACCGGGCGGACAGCGGGAACGATGGTGATGGTCGTCACCGGTCCCGGCCGCGTGCAAGGCCCGGCGCCGGGAATCATCGGAGTGGTGCACCCAGAAGGATTTATCGACGCACGGCAAGATGCCACTGCACGCGTCGTGGACGTCGCGCCGAGCGTGCTCTTCGCGCTGGGCATCCCGCTGAGCCGCGAGCTCGCGGGCGCTCCGATCCGAACCCTGTTTCTCGGTTCACAATTCGACGATCGGCGACTGCGGTCCGTCGACACGTACGGCCGCCCACTTACTCCGCCGATGTTCCGCGAAGGCAAGCCGCTCGATCAGGAGGTGATCGATAGGCTGAGGAGCCTGGGATATGTGAAGTGAGCGGCTACCGATTACCGCCCAAAAACCGCCAGGCCGCCGGCAGGATCGTCGCAGCGAGCAAGACCTTTACGATGTCCGCAGGGAGGAATGGAACGAGACCGCCGCTGACGGCAGCCGGCAGGCCGAGATGCGGCAGGCCCCATGCCATCCAGGCCACACCGCCCGCGAAGATGATCGCAAGGCCGGCGCCCATGGCGACGACGGAGGTGAGGTAGCGCCGATCGAAGCCACGCTGCGCGAGGTACCCTGCCACAAACGCGGCGAACGGATAGCTCATGAGATATCCGCCGGTCGGACCGAGCAGCCGTGCGAAACCTTGCGGCAGCACCGGTGATGCAGCAAAGACGGGCATTCCCGCGACGCCGAGCGCGAGATACAGGATCTGGCTGCTCATGCCGAGACGCGCGCCGAGCGCGGCGCCGCCGAGGAGCACGACCAGCGGCTGCAGCGTGAACGGCACCGGCGTGAACGGCAGCGGGATGCTGACTTGCGCAGCGGCGACGGTGAGGACGGTGACGAACAACGCCGCCGCCGCGCGAAACGCGTTCAGCTCCGCGCGCGTCGAGACGACTTCGAGCAACGTGGCGCCGTCGAGCCGTGCGGTGCGGGCACTCATGACCCGGAATTCTACTGTATGCGTACTGCACTGACAATCGCGGGAAGCGATTCCGGCGGCGGAGCCGGCATCCAGGCGGACCTCAAGACATTTGCAGCCGTAGGCGTTTACGGCACATGTGCCATCACCGCGATCACCGCACAGAACACCGTGGGCGTGACCGCGTGGGAGCCGGTATCCACGGAGCTGGTCATCGCACAGATTGAAGCGATCGCCGGTGACCTGCCGCCCGACGCGGTGAAGACAGGCATGCTCGCCACGGCGGCGATCGTTGAAGCCGTCGCGGCCGCGATCGAAGGGCTCGATCTGCCCAATCTCGTTGTCGACCCCGTCATGATTGCGAAGGGAGGCGATCGATTGCTTCGCGAGGACGCCGTCGGCGCGATCAAAGCGCACCTGCTGCCGCTTGCGGAGGTCCTGACGCCGAACGTTCCAGAAGCGGAAGTGCTGACGGGATCGCCGATTCGAACCATCGCCGATATGCACGATGCGGCAAAGAGGATCCGCGACCTCGGTCCGCGCGTCGTAGTAGTGAAGGGCGGGCACCTCCAGTCGCGCGAACTGGAGAACGAGGTCATCGACGTTGTGTGCACGCCGAACGGGACGATCGAGTTGCGCGGGGCTCGAATCCATACCACGCACACCCATGGAACCGGGTGCACCTTTGCCTCCGCGATCGCGGCGCAGCTCGCGCTCGGATCTTCCGTTGAAGAAGCCGTGCGTTGGGCCCGGGAGTACCTCGAAGGAGCAATACGGCACGCGCCCGGACTCGGGTCAGGTCACGGGCCGCTCAACCATTTCTGGCGGGTATACTGAACAGATGGGTGCTTACGCCGTGACTGCGGGGCCGCTGGATCCCGCCGCGGTGGCGGCCCTCGTCGCGCGCGACGGCGACGGCGCGGTCGCAACGTTCGTCGGACTCGTGCGAGACCATAATGCCGGACGCCGCGTCTTGTGGTTGGATTACGAAGCGTTCGAGCCGCTCGCGCTGAAGGCCTTCGAGCGGATCGGCGACGAGGCGGCGGCGAAGTGGCCCGATGTGGCGATTGCGATCCATCACCGAACGGGCCGTGTGGCGATCGGTGAAGCGAGCGTGGCGATCGCCGCCGCATCACCGCATCGCGCGGACGCGTTCGCCGCATGCCGGTACGCGATCGAACGGATCAAGCAGATCGCGCCGATCTGGAAACACGAGCACTTCGAAGGGGGCGAGGTCTGGATCGAAGGGGCGACGGCGGATCCTTCGGACGAGAGGGCGCGGCAGACCGCGCTCGAGCGCGCGTGCACGTAACCATCCGCCTGTTTGCCCGGTTGCGCGAGCTGGCGGGCGCATCCGATCTCTCGCGGCAGCTGCCCGAGGGTTCCTCGGCGCGCGATGCGTGGAACGCGCTGGTGGCGGAGTTTCCAGCGATCGGCGACTACTCGCGGACCGTCTCGTGCGCGGTCAACGAAGAATACGCGCGGTTGACGACCGCACTGAAAGACGGCGACGAGGTCGCGTTCTTGCCACCGGTCTCCGGCGGCTAAAGGCAGCGAACGAGCGCGCGAGTGAGCCACGCGAGCGGCGCGGGGATCATGGGGTCCCCGCGAGCGAGGTGCAGGGGGGTCCGGCGGGGCGAAGCCCCCGGCAGCGAACGAGCGCGGATCATGGGGTCCCCGCCACGAGCGGGCGTGTAGGGGGATCCGGCGGGGCGAACCCCCCGGCAGCGAACGAGCGCGCGAGTGAGCCACGCGAGCGGAGCGGGGATCATGGGGTCCCCGCGAGCGAGCGTGTAGGGGGGTCCGGCGGGGCGAAGCCCCCGGCAGCGACCGAGCGCGCGAGTGAGCCATGCGAGCGGAGCGGGGATCATGGGGTCCCCGCGAGCGAGCGTGTAGGGGGGTCCGGCGGGGCGAAGCCCCCCGGCAGCGAACGAGTGCGCGAGTGAGCCACGCGAGCGGAGCGGGGATCATGGGTCCCCGCGAGCGGGCGTGTAGGGGGGGCCGGCGGGGCGAAGCCCCCGGCAGCGAACGAGCGCGCGAGTGAGCCACGCGAGCGGAGCGGGGATCATGGGGTCCCCGCGAGCGAGCGTGTAGGGGGGTCCGGCGGGGCGAAGCCCCCCGGCAGCGAACGAGCGCGCGAGTGAGCCACGCGAGCGGAGCGGGGATCATGGGGTCCCCGCGAGCGAGTGTGTAGGGGGGTCCGGCGGGGCGAAGCCCCCCGGATAAAAAATGTTCGAGAAACTTCAGTCAATCGAGTCGAAATACGAGCAGCTGGCGGCGGAGATGGCGACGCCCGCCGTCCAGGCCGACAACGCCAAGTTCCGCAGCCACTCGAAGGCGATCGCGGAGATGCAGCCGCTCGTCGACAAGTACCGCGAGTATAAGGACGTCGCCGCCCAGATCGCCGCGACGGAAGAGATGCTCAAGGATCCCGACATGCGCGAGCTGGCGCAGGAAGAGATGACGCAGCTCGAGGCGCGGCGGGAGGTGTTGCTGGCGGACATCAAGATCCTGCTCGTGCCGAAGGATCCGAACGACGCGAAGAACATCATCCTGGAAATCCGCGCGGGAACGGGCGGCGACGAGGCGGCGCTCTTCGCCGCCGATCTGTTCCGCATGTACAACCGTTTCGCCGAGCGGAATGGCTGGAAGGTGGAGCTGCTGTCGATGAGCGAAAGCGGCGTCGGCGGGATCAAGGAAGTCATCGCGATCATCGCGGGGAAGAACGTTTATAGCCGCCTGAAGTACGAGAGCGGCGTGCATCGCGTGCAGCGCGTGCCTGCGACAGAAGCGAGTGGACGCATCCACACGTCCACCGCCACCGTCGCGGTGCTGCCGGAAGCAGAGGAAGTGGACATTCAGATCGAGCCCAAGGACCTCCGCATCGACACGTTCTGCTCGAGCGGACCCGGCGGCCAGAGCGTCAACACGACGTATTCGGCGGTCCGCATCACGCACCTCCCCACCAACACCGTCGTCTCGCAGCAGGACGAGAAGTCGCAGATCAAGAATCGCGCGAAGGCGATGAAGGTGCTGCGGGCGCGGCTGTACGAGATGGAGCTGCAGAAGCAGCAGGATGCGATCGCGAAGGATCGCCGGTCGCAGGTCGGCACCGGCGAGCGATCCGAGAAGATCCGGACCTACAACTTCAAGGAAAACCGCGTCACAGACCACCGCATCGGCTTCACGATGCACCAGCTCGACGCCGCGCTCGACGGCGATCTCGGCGAGCTGATCGACGCCGCGACCAGCCACTTCACGTCCGAGAAACTCAAGGAAGCGACGGCGGCGGAAACGTCCGCCTGATGACCGTCGCGGAGGCGATCGCGCGCGCCCGCGACACGCTCCTGCGCGCCGGCATTCCTTCTGACGAAGCCCCCGGCGACGCCGAAGTCCTCGCGCGCCACGCGCTTGGCTGGGACCTCACGCGGCTCGCCGCCGCGATGCGCGAAGCGGCGTCGAACGATTTTCAGGAACAGTACGAGCGCCTGATCGCGCGACGCCTGCGGCGCGAGCCCGTCTCGCAAATCGTCGGCTTCCGCGAGTTCTGGGGTCTCGACTTCGAGGTCAGCCGCGACGTGCTGACGCCGCGTCCGGAAACCGAACTCATCGTCGCGGCCGCCCTTGACGATGCTCGACGGCGCATGCCGCAGCTGATCGTGGATGTCGGCACCGGCAGCGGCTGCCTCGCGGTGGCACTCGCGATGGAATTCCCCGTGGCGCGCCTCATCGCGACCGACATTTCTCTGGAAGCGCTCGCCGTCGCGCGGCGCAACGCGCTGCGGCACCAGGTCAGCAGCCGAATCGCCTTTCTGCACACGGACCTGCTGCCGCCGGTCCCAGAGATCGACTTGCTGGTCTCGAACCCTCCTTACGTCCCGCTACGCGACAGCGCATCCCTCGCGCCGGAGGTGCGGAACTACGAGCCGCACGTCGCGCTGTTTGGCGGCGCCGACGGGCTCGACGTGTACCGCCGCCTGTTGCGTGACGGACGGCGCGAAATCGATCACGACGGCCGCTGCATCCTGGAGCTAGGCTACGATCAGGCGCGCGCGGTCACCGCGCTCGCCGGCAAGGAAGGATGGCGCGTCGTCCGCATCGATCGCGATCTGCAAGGCATCGAACGGGTGATGACGCTGCAACCGTCGTGAAGGACACAGGCCAATGATCGATTGTCTCTTCTGCAAGATCCGCAAAGGCGAGGTTCCAGCGGCGATCGTCTACGAGGACGAACGATTGCTGGCCTTCAAGGACATCAATCCGCAGGCGCCGCTCCACGTGCTGGTCGTCCCGAAGCGGCACATCCCGTCGCTCAATGATTTGTCGGAGGAAGACGACGCGCTCGTGGGCGAGATGATTCGTCGAGCGGTTGCGCTCGTCAAACAGCACGGATATGCCGACCGCGGTTTCCGTACTGTGTTCAACACAAACGCGGAGGCCGGCCAGACGGTATTCCACATCCACTTGCACGTGCTGGCGGGCCGCGGGCTCACCTGGCCTCCGGGATAGATTCCGCAAGCAGGTAGTGGCCGCGACCTGAGTCGCGCGACAGGAAAAAATCCACCACTCGGTAACCACGCCCGAAGTAGTGCTGAAAGATCGCGCGAATCGCCATGCGCCACTCGAGCGCAAGCGGCGCATTTTCGATCTGCATCTCGGCATAGCTGACCGGGATCTCGACCAGCAGCCGAGGGCCGTTGTACGTGAGATTCGCGGCGACCGGTGCCAGCCACGCGCCGGCCGTTCGTGAGGGATTGACGAGCGGCGCGGCGGCCACCGACGCGTCGCGCATGATACCGATGCCGCCAGCGGCGATGCGCCGCTCCACGTGAGGCGCGGTGAGCTTCCATTCCGCGACGAAGCGATCGGTCGGCGAGCCTCTGTGCAGCGGACTGCTCGACTCGCCGTAGATGTTCTCCTCATATTCTTCGACGACGACACCGAGCTTGGCGAAATTCAGGTGGGCATTCACCGCCTGCAGTGGATCGTACGTCCACTCGACGAGCTCGATTCCCATCCCTAGCGCGCGCTCGCGCTGGGCGAGCTTCAGGCGGACGCCAAGCGCGCTGCCGCGCGCGTCGCGCGTGACGCCGAGCATGTGCGACCACTGCGCCAGTCGCCCATCCTTGACGGAAGGGATCGAATAGACAAACCCTTTCATCTGCCCCGCATCATCGAACGCGCCGAGGAGGATGCCGCCACGCTTCACCGAAACGATGAGGACGGGTGGCGGGACGACGTCTTCGGCATCGGTGTAGCCCCACACGTCTTTTTCGAGCGCCGCAACCTGCCGGCATTCGTCAATCGTCGTGAGGTCCCGGATGATCACAAATGGTCCCGCAGCTCCCGCAGGGATTGAATGACGGGAACGTCAGGCGGGGCGCCGGCGGACAGACCGAAGCGTGCGACGAGGATGCCGCGCATGCCCAGACGCAGCGCGCCCGCGATGTCATGCGGGACGCTGTCTCCCACCATGACCGCCTCCGGCGCTGACACGCCGGCCCGGCGAAGTCCCTCTTCGAAAATCGACGGGTGCGGCTTCATGTAGCCGTGATCGGATGATGAGATCGCGACGGTGAACAGGCCATCCAGTTCGAAATGCCGCTCGAACGTCGCGAGCGAACGCTGCGTGTTCGAAATGAGGCCGATCGTGAATCCCTCCGCGTGCAGGCTGCGAAGCACTTCCGGCACCTCTTCGTACAGCGTGAAATGGTGGCACGCGGCCCAGCCCTGATACAGATCGCGTGCTGCGGCGTCGGCGCCGGGTCCATGGCCGCCCATCCCCTCGATGATCCGCTTCGTGTACTCGATGAAGATCTCTGGATCGTACTCGCCGCCGTCGCCGTGAAGAGATGCGGATGCGGCAGCAACCGACGCGTCGAACCGCGCCGCGTCGACGGCAACACCGTGCCGCGCGCACGCCTCCGCGTAGCCGTGCCCCTGGAATGCGGGGCCTGGATGGATCAGCGTGAAATCAACGTCGAAGAAGACCGCCTTCGTCAAGGGCCTTACCCCACCGTAGCCCGGCGGGCGGAGGCGGGACCGGCGACGGCAACGCACGCGCGTTCGGGGCAAAGCACGCTCGCGGCCGCCGCCTTGACGTCTTCGAGCGAAACCGCGCGAAGCAGCGGCGGCAGCTTGCGGTCGTAGTCGAGGCCGAGGCCGAAGAACTCCGCCGTCTGCAGGAAGGTGGCGATGCTCTGATTGGTCTCCAGCATGCGGGGAATCGATCCGATCAAGTACTGCCGCGTCTCCGCGAGCTCGCGTTCCGTTGCACCGTCCTTGCCCAGCGCACCGACTTCGCCGTCGATCGCGGCGATCGCGCGCTCAACGTTGACAGGATCGACGCCGGCCCGGATGACGAGCGGTCCGGGCCCGAGGCTCGGATCGAATGAACTGAACGCGTAATAGGCCATGCCTTGGCGCTCGCGGATGTTCTCCGCGAGGCGCCCGCCCAGGCCGAACTGCCCGAGGATGTTGTTCATCACCCAGTGCCCGCAGTACGCCGGATCGAGGCGGCTGATGCTGGTAAAGCCGTAGGCGATGTCCGCCTGCGACTTCTCCGGCATCTCGATGAACAGCTCGCGCCGCGACGTGGGCCTGACGACGGGAGGCACTTCGCGGGACGGCGCCGGCGCGTTGTCCCAGCCTGCGAACGCCGTGTGCACCGCACTCGCTGCTTCGCCCGCGCGCACATCGCCAACGACCACAATCGCGAGTGTGGCTGGTGCGAAGTGCTTTGCGTGATGTTCGACAAGATCCGCGCGCGTAAACCGCTCGACCGTGGCGATAGTTCCCTTCGCCGGCCTTCCGTACGGATGCCGCTCGCCGTAGAGCAGCATCTGCAGCGCCTCGGCCGCACGCACGCCAGTATTGTCATGATCCTGCCGAATCGCAGTGATCGTCTCGGCGCGCCGCTTCTCGATCTCGTCCTCGGGAAACGTCGGATTCTTCGCAACGTCCGCAAGGACCGTCAGGACGTCGTGAAAATCCTCCACGAGACAGGTGCAGGACAGCGTCACGACATGGCGGTTCGTCGACACCTTCAACGCGACGCCGCGGTCGTCGAGCGCTTCGGCGATAGCGTCGGCGGTGCGGCTCGTCGTGCCGCGGTCGATCACACGGCCGAGGAACCACGCGAGCCCCGCGCGGTCGTCCGGTTCATCGAGACTTCCCGCTGTAAACGCGAGATTGATCGTCACCGCCGGCGAGAACGCCGTCTCCTGCATGATGAGCACGGCGCCGTTGGAAAGCACTTGGCGGATCGGATCGAGGCCGCTCGTCACGGTCACGGACATCTACTTGTTCTCCAGGGGCCGGAACCATCCAGCGGTCCGCCGCTCGCGCGACAGATAACGTGTGGCGACGTCCGCGACCTGCGACGGCGTCACGGCAGCGACGCGCGACGGCAGTTCCTCCAGAAAACCAGGGCCGGTGACCGTCTCGAAATATCCGAGCTGATGCGCGACGTTCGTCACGCTGTCGCTTTCGAACACCAGGCGCGCGCGGAGCTGGCGCTTCGCGCGCGAGACCTCAGCTTCGCTGAGCCCTTCGCGGCGGACGCGTTCAATCTCCTGCGTTGCCGCATCGTCGAGCACATCCAGCGCGACTCCCTCCATCGCCGTGAATCCGACGCTGTAGAGAAACGGCTCGCGCGTCGGCAGCAGCGAACCTCCGACGGCGGACGCGAGTCCCTTCTCGACGATCGTCGTGTACAGCCTCGCGCGGCGCTGCGGCGGCGCGCCGCGGAAGCTCGACCAGATGTTCAGGCCCTTGGCGCCCGTGAGCGCCGCGTCAAGGACCAGCATCGGAAAGAAGTCCTCATGCCGCGCCGCGGGCGCGTGCCACGCGAATTTCAAATAGGCCGTCGTTCCCTCGCGTTCGAGAAGCACGCGGCGCTCGCCGATCTGCAGCGGCTCCGCGGGTCGCATGTGCGCAGGCGCAGGACCACCGTCAAGCCTCCCGAAATGCGCTTCGGCGCGCCGCAACACGTCTTCGGTCTCGACGTCTCCGACGACCACAAGCGTCGCATTCTGCGGTACGTAGTGCCGGCGATAATGTCCGAACAGATCATCGCGGGTCATCGAGCGCAGATCGTCGATCCACCCGATCGTCGGATGCCGATAGGGATGCGCGCGGAAAGCGGTCGCGGTGACTTCAATATCCAGCAGCTGATCGGGATCGTTCTCCCCTCCGTGCAGCTCGGAAATGATCACGGTGCGCTCGGACTCGCACTCCTGCGGCTCGTAGAGCCCGTGCGCCATCCGTTCCGCTTCGATGAACAGCAGGGTATCGAGCGCGTCCTTCCCTGCGGTCTCGAGGTATGTCGTCTGGTCGATCCACGTGTAACCATTCCACGTCCCTCCGAAGCGTTCGACGATGCCCTTCATTTCGTCGCGGGGGATATTGGTGGTGCCCTTGAAATTCATGTGTTCGACCCAGTGCGACACGCCGGTCTGACCGGGAAGCTCGTCGCCGGAGCCGACGCGGTACCAGCACCAGACCGACACGAGTGGAGCGGTGTGCAGCTCCTGTATTAAAAGTTTGAGGCCGTTATCCAGGTGGGCGACGCGCACGTTGTAAGTATATAAGCGCGCCTTGGCGCGCCCTTTGCAGAGTTAGCTCCGGATACAGCAGTTCGAACCTCAGCAAGAGGTGTCATGGAGGCAGAGAAATGTTGAAGCGGACGGTTCTCAGCGCGGTTTGCGCCGCGGCCTTGCTCGTCACCGGCGTCTACGCGCAGACCAGCGCAACGTTGACGCTGCGCTCCGGCGAGAAGGTGAGCGGCGATCTCATCGATCTCGGCGGCGTCGGCTACACGATCCGCGTGAGCGGCAACGAGCGCCAGATCGCGCAGAACGACGTCGCGGTGATCGACTTCACGGGCGGCACGATGAGCTCCGCCGATTGGGCGAAGTTCACGGGCACCTCGCAGGTCATCCTGCGCAACGGACAGACGATCGACGGTTCGCTCTACGACATCGGCGGCACGAACCCGCTGCGGCTGACCCTGCGCACGAGCAGCGGCGAGCGCGAAATCTCGTCGAACGAGGTCGCGCGCATCGTGATCGCGCGCCCGGACAACGTCGCGACGGCCACGTCCGGTATCGCGGACACGCCGTCGGTCGCCGGTGCGATCACCGTCCAGGCCAACCAGCCCTGGACGAGCACGGGCATCACGGTGAAGAAAGGACAGCGCGTGACGTTCACTAGCACTGGTGAAGTCCAGTTGAGCGACAACGCTGCGGATGTCGCGACGCCGGACGGTGCAAAGGATCAGCGGTTTGCGCCGAACGCGCCGCTGAAGCAGGTGCCGGCGGGCGCCCTCATCGGCCGCGTCGGGAACGGCGCGCCATTCCCGATCGGCGCGAACAGCCAGGCCATCACGATGCCGGCGAGCGGAGTGCTCTACCTGGGCATCAACGACGACGGATTCGGGGACAATCGGGGCAACTTCCAGGTCGTCGTCCGCTAGAGCTCGGTTACAAACGCAGATCCTGGGATTTGATCTGCGGGGCCGGTCGCCCGTAAGAGGCGGCCGGCCTTTCTTTTGTACAATTGGCGAATACGCATGGCCGACTGGAAGGACACGCTCAACCTGCCCCGCACGGGGTTCCCGATGAAGGCAAACCTGCCCACGACCGAGCCCGAGGCGCTCGCCCGGTGGGCGGCCATGGACTTGTACGGGAAGATTCGCGGGGCGCGCGAGGGGGCGCCGAAGTTCGTCCTGCATGACGGGCCGCCGTATGCGAACGGGCAGATTCACCTCGGCACCGCCCTCAACAAGATCCTGAAGGACTTCGTGGTGAAGTCGCGGTCGATGGCAGGATTCGACACACCGTATGTCCCGGGCTACGACTGCCATGGACTGCCCATCGAGCTGAAGGTGGACCGCGAGCTCGGTTCGAAGAAGCGCGACATGAGCGTCGCGGATTTCCGCCGCGCGTGCCGCGCGTACGCGGAACGGTTCATCGGCGTGATGACGAAGGAATTCGAGCGGCTCGCTATTTTCGGCGACTGGGAGCATCCGTACCTCACGATGAACTTCCGCTACCAGGCGGCAATCGCGCGCGCGCTGGGAAAGTTCGTCGAGAAGGGGCTCGTGTACAAGGGCAAGAAGCCCGTGCACTGGTGCATCCACTGCCGCACGGCGCTCGCGGAAGCAGAGGTCGAGTACGAGACGCACTCCTCGCCGTCGATCTACGTCGAGTTTCCGCTCGCGCCGGAAAGCGCCGATGAACTCGCGCGGCGACTGCCTGACCTGAAGGGACGCGACGTCTCGGTCCTGATCTGGACCACGACGCCATGGACGATTCCGTCGAACCTGGCGATCGCGTTCCACCCGGAATTCGATTACGCGGCGTACGAGGCGGGAAGCCGCGTCGTGATCGTGGCGGAGGCGCTCGCGGAAAAGGTGGCGGAAGCGGGGGGACGGACGTTCGACGCGCCCGTCGCACGGTTCAAAGGTGAGCTGCTCGAACACATCCGGTTTCAGCATCCGCTGTATGCGCGCATCTCGCTTGCCGTGCTTGGCGATTACGTCACGCTCGACGCGGGAACGGGTGCGGTCCACACGGCGCCGGGGCATGGCTCTGATGACTTCAACACCGGTGTGCGTTACGGGCTGGATATCTATGCGCCCGTGGGACCCGGCGGCAGGTTCCTCGACACGGTCGACATGTTCGCCGGACAGCGCGTGTTCGATGCAAATCCGAACATCGAGGCGGCGCTGAAAGAGCGCGGCCGGCTGTGGCACCGCGCCGACTTCGCGCATCAATACCCGCACTGCTGGCGCTGCCACCACCCGGTCATCTTCCTCGCGACGTCGCAGTGGTTCATCCGTCTCGACGGCGATCCAGTGGTCGGCATGGACGGTTCCGGCAAGAAGACCCTGCGGCAGTCGGGACTCGATGCGATCGATCGCGACGTGAAGTGGATCCCCGCCTGGGGACGCGACCGCCTGTTCAATATGCTCTCGAATCGACCGGACTGGTGCATCTCGCGGCAGCGCGCGTGGGGTGTCCCGATTCCGGCGGTGGACTGCACGAGCTGCGGCGAGGCCATCATGACGGCCGCGCTGGTGGAGCAGGCGGCTTCGGTATTCGACGAGTACGGCGCGGACGCATGGTACGAGCGCCCGGTCGATGAGTTCATTCCCGCGGGACTCGCGTGTCCGTCGTGCGGCGGCACGTCGTTCGAGCGCGAGCGGGACATTCTCGATGTGTGGTTCGACTCAGGCTCGAGCCACGAGGCGGTCCTGCCGTTCCGTTCCGACCTGACGTGGCCTGCCGACATGTACCTCGAAGGCAGCGACCAGCACCGCGGCTGGTTCCAGAGCTCGTTGCTGGTCGGCCTCGGGACGCGCGGGCGTCCGCCGTTCCGCCAGGTGCTGACGCACGGTTTCCTGATCGACGTCGATGGCCGGAAGATGTCGAAGTCCCTCGGAAACACCGTGCAGCCGCAGGAAGTGATCAGGGAAAGCGGCGCGGAGATCCTTCGTCTATGGGTCGCGATGAGCGACTTCCGCGAAGAGCTGCGGGTCGGGAAGCAGATCCTCGCGCGCGTCATCGAGGCGTACCGGAAGATCCGCAATACGCTGCGGTATCTCGTGTCGAATTTGTACGATTTCGATCCGGCGACGGACGTGATGCCGCTCGAGCAGCTTTCCGAGGTGGATCGGTTCGTCCTGTCGCGGTACGGCGCGGCTGCGCAAGACATCCTCCGCAGTTACGACCAGTACGACTATCCGGCGATTTTCCAGACCGTGAATCAGTTCCTCACGGTCGAATTGAGCGCGTTCTACGCGGATGTCTCGAAAGACCGTCTCTACACGTTCGCCGCCGGCTCGCCGGAGCGGCGGTCGGCACAGACGGCGATGTTCCTCATGGCGGATGGGCTGTCGCGATTGCTCGCGCCGATCCTTCCCGTCACGTCGGACGAGCTGTGGCGACACTTGCCCACCGTAGCCCTGGCGGAGAATCAGCGCGAAGCATCGGTCCATATCGCGCAGTTCCCGAAGGACGTGACGCGTTTCGTAGACGTGGACCTGGATCGGCGCTGGACGCAGTTGCTGGAAATCCGTGACGAGGTCAATCGCGCGCTCGAATCGGCGCGGCAGGGAAAAGTTATCGGCACGTCGCTCGCTGCGCACGTCGCTCTGACCGCGGGCGGAGATGCCGCTGCGCTGCTCACCCGCTACGAGGCAGACCTGCCGATGCTGTTCATCGTGTCGCAGGTCTCGCTCGAGACCACAGGGCGAGAGGGCGTCGGCGTCTCGGTCGTCCGTGCCGAAGGACAAAAGTGCGATCGCTGCTGGCGCGTGCTGCCCGAGCTCTCTCGCGATCCGGGCGTGGCCGGCTTGTGCGATCGCTGCGTGGCCGCGCTCCCCGCCGGCGATGGCGGACGGGAGGTTGCGTGATTTCTCCGGATTCGCCGGCGCCCCCGCCGATCGAGCCGCTTGTTGCGCCAGAACCGATCGAGCCGGTCCACGAATACGTGCGCGCGCCGCTGGTGCGTCCGATTGAAGTCGTGGCGATCGGCTCGATCGTCATCGTCGATCAGCTGTCGAAGTTCGTCGTCAGGGCGGCGATCCCGCTGTACTCGAAGAAATCGATCATTCCCAACCTGCTGGATTTCACGCACGTCCAGAACACCGGCGCAGCGTTCGGCCTCCTCAACGCCGCGGACTTCCCCTATAAATCCGCGCTGATGATTGGCATCGCGACGCTGGCGCTGGTGGCTATTTCGCTCTACGCGCGGCAGCTCGGGAATCACGAGAAGCTGTCGCGCTACGGGCTCGCGCTCATCCTCGGCGGCGCCTTCGGCAACCTGATCGATCGCGCCATCGCGGGCTACGTCGTCGACTTCGTGGACGTGTACTGGGGCGAGGCGCACTTCTGGGCGTTCAACGTCGCTGACGCTGCGATTACGATCGGCGCGATCCTCGTGCTGCTCGAGATGCTCGGAATCGGACGCCACCATGCACCCCGTCCTGTTTGATTTTCACGGTTTCACCATCTACTCCTACGGCGTCCTGCTGGCTGCTGCGTACCTGCTCGGCCTGCAGTTCGCGCTGATCCGCGCGCGCAAGCGCGGCCTCGACCCGCAACGGGTCATGGACCTCGGCATCTGGATCATCGTGAGCGCGCTCGTCGGTGCGAAGCTGCTGCTGCTGGTCGTGGACTTCAAGCAGTTCACCGGGCACCCGCGCGACATGCTGGGATTGGCGCGATCCGGCGGTGTGTTCTACGGCGGGCTGATTGCGGCGGTCGTCGTGGCGTTGATCTATCTCCGCCGTCACAAGATGCCGCTCTGGACGACCACTGACGTTTTCGCTCCGGGAATCGCGCTCGGCCACATCGTGGGCCGGCTCGGTTGCCTGCTGGCCGGCTGCTGCTTCGGGAGGCCCACCACGGTGCGATGGGCCATCACCTTCACCGATCCGGCGGCGGCGACGAACGTCGGCACGCCGCTCGGAATTCCGCTGCACCCGACGCAGTTGTACGAAGCGGGCGCGGAGCTGCTCATCCTGCTCTTCCTGCTGGCGTGGGAGCGGCGCGGCCGTCCATTCCCGGGGCGCACGTTCTGGAGCTACATGCTCCTCTACGGCGTGTCGCGATTCGTCATCGAGTTCTACCGCGGCGACAGCCGTGGCGTCGTCTTCAATTCGCTCTCGACGTCACAGTTCGTGTCAGTCCTCCTCGTCCCGCTGTCGATCGTGATGCTCATTCTCTTGAGCCGGCGCATCAATCCCACGACCCAGGTCGCCGCGCAACGGGCCGCGGCGTGAGCGCAGACGCCCGCGACGCCGCTGTGACGCGAGAGCTCGAAGTGGAATCCGACCACGAGGGATCGAGGCTCGACAACTTCCTGACAGCAGCGCTTCCCGATCGCTCGCGCTCGCAAATCCAGAGACTGATCAAGGACGGCCTCGTCACGGGACCGGCGAAAAGCCTGCGCGCGAGCACGCCGGTCCGTGCGGGCCAGCGCTTCACTATCGAACTTCCGGCAGCAGAACCGGCGACGGCAATTGCCGAGGACTTACCGCTCCCCATCCTCTACGAGGACGCCGACATCGTCGTCATCGACAAGCCGGCCGGCATGGTCGTGCATCCGGGCGCCGGTCATTCCAGCGGCACCGTCGTGAACGCGCTGCTGCACCACGTGGACGATCTCAGCGGGATCGGCGGCGAGCTGCGCCCGGGGATCGTGCACCGGCTGGATCGCGGAACGTCGGGCGTGATGATCGCCGCGAAGAACGACAGCGCGCACCAGGAGCTCTCGCGACAGTTTCACGATCGCGAAGTCGAAAAGGAATACATCGCGCTCGTGTGGGGCCTGGTGCAGGCCGGCAAGCGCATCGACGCGGCGATCGGGCGCGATCCGAAGGATCGGCAGAAGATGTCGACGCGCGCGCGCCACGCGCGCAGCGCCGTGACGCGGGTCACGTGGGCGCTCAACCTCCGCGGTGTGTCTCTCATCCACGTCGCAATCGCCACCGGCCGCACGCATCAGATTCGCGTACACCTCAGCGCCATCGGGCACCCGGTCGTCGGCGACCCAACGTACGGCGGCGTCCACCGTCACGTCGCCAACGACGTACGCGCTGTTCAGCGCCTCAAGCGTCCGTTCCTCCATGCCGCGCGCCTCAAGTTCACGCATCCGACGGATGGACGGACCATGGAATTCGAGTCTCCCCTGCCCGAGGATCTGCAGTCCGTGATCGAAGACATCCGCGAGCGGCAGGCTCCGAAGGATTCGGATCTTTAGCAGGAGTCCCCGTGTCAGATGCAGAAACGCTCGATAGCGAAGAAGTCTTCAAGGGCAAGGTCTTCTCCGTCAGCCGCGACAAGGTGAAGATGCGCAACGGCCGGACCGTGTCTGTGGAGGTCGTGCGCCATCCGAAGTCCGTCGTCATCGTGCCCGTCCCGGAGCCAGGCAAGGTGATCCTCATCAAACAGTATCGCCACGCTGTGAATGCGGCGCTCTGGGAGCTGCCGGCAGGCAGCGTCGACGAAGGGGAATCTCCCGAGGACGCGGCGCGGCGGGAGTGCCACGAGGAGATCGGGCTCGTGCCCGCGACGCTCGTGCGCCTGAGCGCGATGTACCCGACGCCCGGCTACTGCGACGAAGAGATGATCTTCTTCCGCGTGTCCGCCCTCGAGAAGACCGACGAGCAGGCGCACATCGACGAGGACGAGGACATCGAGGCGAAGACGTTCGAGCTGCGCGACGCGCGCGATATGGTCCGGCGCGGCGAGATCGTCGACATGAAAACCGTGGTCGGCCTCGGCCTCATTTAAGCAGTGACGCCGGTACTCATCGCGTCGATCGTCGCGACGTGGATATCCACGGTGTCCGTGACGTCGTCCGCGTAGCCCCCGGCAAGAACGGTCACGAGCGGCACGCCGGCGGTCCGCGATGCGGCCACGACGACACGATCGCGTTCGGCGAGGCCGGCCTTTGTCAGCCCCAGGCCCCCGAGACGATCGTGCTCGTAGGGATCCGCGCCCGCCAGGTAGAGCACGAGGTCGGGACCGCTTGCCATGACACGCGGCAGGGCCTCGCGCAGGAGCGCGAGATATGTCGTATCGCCGACGCCGTTCTCCAGGCCGACATCGAGACTGCTCCGCGGCTTGAAGAACGGGTAGTTGTGCTGCTGGTGCATCGAGAACGTGAAAACGCTCTCGTCATTCTCGAAGATCATGGCGGTCCCGTTGCCGTGGTGAACGTCGAGATCGACGATGGCGGCACGACGGATCCTCGACGTGTGTTGAAGCACGCGGACAGCGACGGCCACGTCGTTCAGTGGACAGAATCCTTCGCCGTGATTCGCGAACGCATGGTGCAGCCCGCCGCCAAGATGCGCGGCAACGCCCTCCTCGAGGGCCGCCGTCGCCGCGTCGATGCTGCCACCGACCATCAGCCGAAAGCCGTCGGCGAGCGCGGGAACCCAGGGCAATTCCAGCGTGGCGACGTCTTCAGGAGTCAGCGTGTTGTCGCGCAGCTTCGCGAGGTACTCGGCCGTGTGAACGAGCGCGAGCTCCTCCCACGCGGCGGATTTCGGCTCGACAAAGGTGAACGCCGCGTTGCCGCGCAGACGTTCCGCAATGAGCCTGTACTTGGTGGTGGGCCAGATGTGGCCCGGCAGCGGGATTTCGTAACGCGGTGAGTAGACGAGTTTCACACCACCGGTTGCGCGTCCGTGTGGACGGGCATCGGGACATGCGTCTGCGCCGCGCTGGGCTGCAGCGCGATGGCCACGACCTCGACAATCTCCGCGACGAAGTGGATCGTGAGCTCGTTGCGTAGATCCTCGGTGAGGTCCTCTTTCACGTTCTTCTCGTTCTGCCGCGGCAGGATCAGCTCGGTGATGCCATGACGCCGCGCGGCGAGCACTTTTTCCTTGATGCCGCCGACGGGCAGCACGCGTCCGGACAGCGAGATTTCTCCGGTCATCGCGATATCGCCGCGAACCGGACGCCCGGTCAACTGCGACGCCAGCGCGCAAACCATCGTCACGCCCGCTGACGGCCCGTCCTTGGGAACCGCGCCGGACGGCACGTGCAGGTGGATCTCCGAGTCCTTGTAGAACGAGGGATCGACGCCGTAGTGCTGCGCGTTGGCGCGGAACCAGGACAGCGCGGTGCGCGCTGATTCCTTCATCACGTCGCCAAGGTGGCCCGTGAGCGTCAGCGAACCGCCGCCCTGCATCCGTGATGCTTCGACGAAGAGCACCTCGCCGCCCGCCGGCGTCCACGCGAGTCCGACCGCAACGCCGGGATCCTTGGTCCGATTCTCGACCTCTTCATCGAGGAACGTCGGTGCGCCGAGCATCTCGACGACGGTCTCGGCAGTGATGACGACTTTGGTCGAGTCCCCCTCGGCACGGCGGCGCGCGACCTTGCGGCAGAGAGCGCCGATTTCCCGCTCGAGATTGCGGACGCCCGCTTCCCGCGTGTAGCCGCGGATGACCGCGCTGATCGCGTCGTTCGTGAACTCGACCTGCTCCGGCGTGAGGCCGTGGTTCTTCACCTGTTTCGCGATGAGGTGCTCGATCGCGATCCTGAGTTTTTCCTCTTCCGTGTAGCCGGCGAGCTCGAGCACTTCCATCCGGTCGCGCAGCGCCGGTGGAATCGGATCGAGCACGTTCGCCGTCGTCAGGAACAACACCTCGGACAGGTCGAACGGGACGTCCAGATAGTGATCGCGGAACGTGTTGTTCTGCTCCGGATCGAGTACCTCGAGCAGCGCGGACGCAGGGTCTCCGCGGAAGTCCGAGCCGAGCTTGTCGATCTCGTCGAGGATGAAGACGGGGTTCTTCGATTCCGCGCGACGCAGCCCCTGGATCACCTGGCCGGGCAGCGCGCCGATATACGTGCGCCTGTGCCCGCGGATCTCTGCTTCGTCGCGCATGCCGCCGAGCGATACGCGCACGAACTTGCGGCCCATCGAGTTCGCGATCGACCGCGCAAGCGAGGTCTTCCCCACTCCAGGCGGCCCGAGGAAACAGAGAATCGGGCCCTTGACGTCGGGGTTCAGCTTGCGGACGGCGAGGTACTCGAGGACGCGGTCCTTCACCTTCTCGAGCCCCGAGTGGTCGGCGTCGAGCACCTGCTTGGTGTGCTTCAGATCGATCGAATCTTCCGTTCGCTTCGACCACGGCAGCGCGACGAGCCAGTCCACGTAGGTGCGCGAGACGGTGTACTCAGCCGCCGCGACGGGCATCTTCGAGAGGCGATCGAGCTCGCGCAGGGCTTCCTTCTTGACCGGTTCGGGCATGCCCGCGGCTTCGATCTTCGTCCGGAGCTCGTCGATCTCCTTCGCCTGCTCGTCACCTTCGCCGAGTTCCTTCTGGATTGCCTTCATCTGCTCGCGCAGAAAGTACTCGCGCTGGTTCTTCCCGACCTCGGACTGCACCTGAGACTGGATGCGCGATCCGAGCTCGAGGACCTCGAGCTCCTTGATCAGGATGCGAGTGAGCGCGTCCATGCGCGCGCGCACGTCCAGCGTCGACAGGATTTCCTGTTTCACCGGCGTGCCTATCGTCGCGAGGCTGGACGCGATGAAGTCGGTGAGCTTGCCGGGATCGATGATGTTTGCCGCGAGCGTCTGGAGGTCATCGGACAGCAGCGGTGACAGCGAGACAACCTGTTGGAAGTTGCTCTTGATGTTGCGCTGCAGCGCGTCGATCTCGAGCCGATCCTCATCGCGGAGCTGGTCGGGTGCGGCCGTGACTTCGGCGCGCAGGTACGGGCGGCTCTGGATGATGCGATCGAGCGTGATGCGCTCGACGCCCTGGACGATCAGGCGCAGGCTGCCGTCGGGCAGCTTGAACATCTTGTGAATGTGCGTGACGGTGCCGACCGGATACAGGTCCTCCTGTATCGGCTCTTCCATCGACGCTTCGCGCTGGGTGAAGACGCCGATCAGGCGGCCGGCACCGTTGGCCTCTTCAACGAGGCGCACGGACGCTTCGCGGGCGACCGCCAGCGGCATGAACGAGTTGGGGAACAGGACGGTGTCGCGGAGCGGCAGGACCGGCAGTTCGGCAGGAATCTGGAGCGGCCGTTCAGAGTCTGCTGACTCGGCGATCGCCCGCTCCTGATCTGTTTCGCTCATAAGGAGCGCAGCTTACCCGATTCGCGGGTCAACCCTGCATATCGATGAAGAGCGACGCCGCGCCACGGCGCTGCGCCATCAGGCGATCGCGCTGCTGCTTGACCTCGCGCGCCTCTTCGCAGTCCTTGCAGCGGACCGCGAACGGCAGCGCGCGGAGGCGCTTCTCGCTGATCTCCTCGCCGCACTCGAAGCAGTAGCCGTAGGTGCCCTCTTCCAGCCGATGCAGCGCCTCGTCGATTTTATTGAGCGTCTCCGCCTTCATCTGAATGAGGGCGAATTCGATTTCATCTTGGATGTCCAGCTCGGAGCTTTCCGCGGCGTCCAGCACGCCCTGCACGGTGCTGCCCGCGCCTTCGGCGCGCACGTCGCGCATGCGCCCCTGGACCTCGTTCATGATCTCGCGGCGGCGCTCCTCGAGGATAGCCTTGAGTTCGTCGTACCGTGAGCTATGACCAGTCATATGAATCCGACTCCTTTCCGTCTCCGTCGAGACCTCCAACCGAGGTCGGAAGCCCCTATGCAATGGCATTGCCAGTTATGAAGCCCTGCAGTTTAACGCATTTCTGCGGTCTGTGGCAACCCCGACATCCCAGGGATTGGCAGTTTAGACGCCGGGAGACCGTGATTCGGTTCTCCCGAGCGTCCTGAAAATTGGACTATTGGAGTAATTTCGAGGCGGGAATGGCTGTCCGGAGCCAGTTCTCGTACTTACGCAATACATCCGGACGGGTCGAGCCCGTCCGCTCGCTCACATCCGCGAGCACGTCCATGTACCCGACGAACTTACGGGCAAGCTCCCCAAAAACCTCCCCGAACGCATCCGTGTCCCTGCGGCTGAGGGAACCGTAGGCGTACTCCCCCATCGACACGTAGTAATCGACGTCCACTACGCGTCCGCGGAGGCTATCGGAGAAGAAACCCGAGGTGAACAGTGAGAAATCGCCCAGGTTGCGCAGCCGGGCGCGCTGTTCCATCCCGCCGCTTTCGAGGGCGCGGGCGAGCCGCAGGGCGAGAGGTTTTGTGGTGTCGTCGTTGAACAGAATGCGCCTGTCCGGGCGCATGAAGCGGCACAGAAGGTCGACGAGGTAGTACGAGGTGAGTTCGTTCGCGCGAAGATGCTGGCGCGTCAGCGCCGACTCGATGAGTCCCTTGAAGTACTCGGCCGGCGTCTGCTCCTGAAGGAGCGGATCGTCCATCCTCACCTCCTGCTAAAAGGCCAGGCTGCAAAGGCTATACCCCGGGAAATGTGGCGAATTATACGCGAATTCGGTGTATAATTATCGTTTCTCTGAACCTCTGGAGTTCTCTTATGGCGAAGCGCTGCGAAGTCTGTAACAAGGGCCCGGTCGTCGGGCGGAACGTCAGTCACGCCCACAATGTGACCGCTCGCCGGTTCGAGCCGAACCTGCAGCGGGTGCGCGCGATGGTCAACGGCGGGATCAAGCGCCTCCGCGTGTGCACGCGGTGCCTGCGATCCGGCAAGGTCGTCAAGGCGGCTTAGGCCGCATGCGCGACGCGGTATCGACACCGAAAGCCCCTGCGGCCATCGGCCCGTATTCCCAGGCGATTAAGGCCGGCAACCTGCTCTTCCTGTCCGGCCAGATCCCGCTCGATCCCGCCACCGGTCAGCTTGTACCGGGCGGCATCGAGGCCCAAACCCGTCAGGTCTTTACGAATATCGGCGCCATCCTGGGTGCCGCCGGCCTCTCGTTCGACGCGGTCGTCAGCGCCACGGTCTACGTGTCGGACATGAACGACTTCGCGAAGGTCAACGAGGTCTACGCGACCTACTTCTCTTCACCTGCCCCCGCGCGCGCCACCGTGCAGGTCGCGCGACTCCCGAAAGGCGCGCTCGTAGAAATCCAAATCACGGCCGCTCTCTGAGACGAACCCCGGCTTCAATACGAAGGCACCAGGACACGAAGGCACAAAGATCGGAATAGGTCTTGGTGTCTTTGTGTCTTCGTGCCTTTGAGATTAGCCGTCGGCGCGTGCGTCTGTCCGTTATCTGCTCGCACGCTCCACATCGACGACGCCTTCCACTCCGCGCAAGGCCTTCACTACTTTCTGCAGGTGCTTCAGGTCGCTGATCTCGACGGTCATGTCGATGCGGCCGCGTGAGTCGGTGTCCGACGTTGCCTCGACGTTGCGGATGTTGGTATTGATGCCGGCGATCTTCGACGTGACGTCGGCGAGAATGCCCTTGCGATCTTCGACCTGCAGGCTCAGGCGCACGGTGTAGTGCGAGGCGTCGGTCCCCTTGTCCCACTCGACATCGATCTTCCGCTCCGGGTCGTAGAGCAGGTTCACGACGTTGGTGCACGCCGCGGAGTGGACCGAGACGCCCTTGCCGCGCGTGATGTACCCGACGATCTGTTCGCCGCGAATCGGATTGCAGCAGCGCGCGCGGAAGACCATCAGATCATCGAAGCCGCGCACCTTGATCTTGTCTTCCGCCGGGCCGAGCACGCGGCGGACCGCGTTGGCGACCTGCGCCATCGCGCCGGTCTCGGACGTTTCCTTCAACTGCTCCTGCGGGACCAGCTTCGCGAGGACGCTTTTCACCGCGAGCTTGCCATATCCCAGCGCGACGAAGAGTTCCTCCGCCTTCGTGTAGCCGTAGTCGCTCAGCGCCGCGGTGAATGCGGGTCCGTCGGTCAGCGACTTCACATTCAGCCCGTAACGCCGCGCCTCCTTGTCGAAGACCTTCTTTCCAAGCTCGAGGCTCCGCGCCTTTTCTTCCGCGTGGATGTAGTGTTTGATCTTGTTGCGCGCGCGCGAGGTCACGACGAAGTTCAGCCAGTCGCGGCTCGGGTGATGCCCGGGCGCGGTCATGACCTGCACGATGTCGCCGTTGCGCAGGCGCGTGCGCAGCGGAACCATCTTCCCGTTCACGCGCGCGCCGACGCACTGGTGCCCGACGTCCGTGTGGATCGCGTACGCGAAGTCCACCGGAGTGGCGTCGCGCGGCAGCGCCTTCACTTCGCCGGCCGGCGTGAAGATGTAGACCTCTTCGGGATAGAGCTCGATCTTGAGGTTCTGCAGGAACTCCTGCGGGTCGCGCACCTCCTGCTGGAACTCGAGCAGCTGCCGCAGCCAGAGGAAATACTGCTCGTCGCGATCCGCGCCGTGACGCCCTTCCTTGTACTTCCAATGCGCCGCGATGCCTTCCTCGGCGACGCGGTGCATCTCCGCGGTACGGATCTGCACTTCGAACGGGAACCCACGCTCGCTCACCACCGACGTGTGCAGCGACTGATAGCCGTTCGGCCGCGGCATCGCGATGAAGTCCTTGATGCGCCCCGGCACGGGCGACCACGTCTGGTGGATGATCCCGAGCGCGGCGTAGCAGTCCTTGATCGAGTTCGTGACGATACGCAGCGCCATGAAATCGTAGACCTGATCGAGATCGATCTTCTGGCGCTTCAGCTTCTGGTGGATGCTGAACAGGCGTTTGATCCGCCCGTCGATGTGGATGATCGGCACCTGCGCTTCGGCGAGCTTCGCCGACACGTTGTTGATCAGCTCGTCGATGAGCCCTTCGGTGGCGCGCCGCCGCGCTTCAACTTCCTGTCGCAGCGCTTCGTACGCCTTCGGCTCCAGGTACTTGAACGCCAGCTCTTCGAGCTCGTTCTTCACCTTGCTCATGCCGAGGCGGTTCGCGATCGGCGCGTAGATGTCGCGAGTCTCCTGCGCGATCTTGATGCGGCGCTCCTCGGGCAGATGGTGCAGCGTTCGCATGTTGTGCAGGCGGTCGGCGAGCTTCACCAGGATGACCCTGATGTCGTCGACCATCGCGAGCAGCATCTTGCGGAAGTTCTCGGCCTGGCGCTCCTCGCTCGACGAAAAGGGAATCGCGCCGAGCTTGGTCACCCCTTCGACGACGTGCGCGATATCGGCGCCAAAGAGCTCCTTGATGCGCTCGATCGGCGTCTGAGTGTCTTCGACGATGTCGTGGAGCAGGCCGGCGGCCACCGCGACGACGTCCAGTTTCATGTCCGCCAGGAGGTCGGCGACTTCCAGCGGATGGACGAGATACGGCTCGCCGGAATGGCGCACCTGTCCCTTGTGCTCGTAGGCCGAGAATACGTAGGCCCTGCGGAGCAGTTCGACGTCGGCGTCGGGATTGGTGGTACGGACCTTTTCGATGAGGTCCTCGAACCGGATCATGAATCTGGTGTCTAAAAAGTGGTGCCTGAATTCGGGTCGGGGTGCGGTTGACGGCCCTCGGAACGGCCAATATACTGACCCCTTGTTTCATTGTAATCGGCGCGAGAAGGGGAGAGCATGATCATCCGAAATCGCGCGGCTTCTGTGGCGGCGGTGGCCCTCTTGAGCGGGGCCAGCCTGGTGTCCACCGGCTGCGGCAAATATTCCTGGGGCACCCTGAGTGCCGTGAAGTCCTTCAAGGACGCCAACCTCGAGTACGCCCGCAAGGACTGGAAGAAGGCGGCGGAAAAGTACGAAGACGTCGTGAAGCACGAGGACGCGGTCGACAAGTACCCGCAGCTGCAGACGGCCTACTTCTTCCTCGGCAACTGCTACGACCAGATGTACAAGCCCGCCAAGCAGGGGGACGCGACCAACGACGCGTACATCCAGAAGGCCATCGCCTACTATCGTAAAGCGGCTGACAAGAACACGAACATGGCGTGGAAGAAGTCGTCGCTCGAGTACCTCGCCGCAGCGTACGGCTCCGACAAGCTGAATGACCCTGCCAAGGCCGAGCCCATCTACCAGGAAATCATCGCGCTCGAGCCCAACGAGCCGGCCAACTATCTGGCGCTCGCGAAGCTCTACGAGGATGCAGGGCGGTACGACGACGCCGAGACGCAGTATGACAAAGCGTCGCAGGTGAAGCCGAACGACGCGTCCGTCCTCGCCGCGCGGGCGGGTTACTACAACCGCCAGGGAGACTTCCCGAAAACGATCGCGGCGCTCGAACAGGCCGCGGCGCTCGAGCCGAACAACCCCGAGGGTTACCACCGCGTCGCGGTCTTCTACTGGGATAAGACGCGCGGCGACTTCCGCCTGTCCCAGGCGGTCCAGCGCGAATACATCACGAAGGGCCTCCAGATGGAGGACAAGGCGCTCAGCCTGAACCCCGACTACATGGAAGCGCTGACCTACAAGAACATCCTGCTCCGCTTGCAGGCGAACCTGGAAAAGGATCCCGCCAAGCAGAAGCAGCTGATCGACGAAGCCGACAAGCTCCGCAAGCGTGTCATCGACGCGCAGAACCGGAAGCAAACGGGCAAAGGGTAACGCCCGCGGCGCGGGATTGAAGGGCCGCCCCTATCGGAGCGGCCCTTTTACTGTACGCGGGCGCTGTCGGGCAGAGGGCAAGCCACTCGCTTCGCTCGCTGCCGGGCAGAAACTCTGCCCGACAAGGATCACGTTGCCCGACAAGGATCACTGATTGCCCGACAAGGGTCAGCCCTTGCCCGACAAGGGTCAGCCCTGCCCGACAAGCATCAGCCCTTGCCCGACAAGGATCACTCATTGCCCGACAAGGGTCAGCCCTTGCCCGACAAGGATCACTCATTGCCCGACAAGCATCGCTACGTTCAAAGGGCCGCTCAGGTTCGAGCGGCCCTTTGGCCGTACCGATATGAAGTGACTAGTTGCCGCCCGTCTTCGCGGGCGGCGCGGTGCCGTTCGCCTCGTTGCGCATGCCCATCGTGACGATGCCGACCTTCTCGACGCCGGCGCCCTTGGCCGCGTCGATGACGGTCACGATGTCGCCGTAGCGCAGTGACGGGTCCCCGACGATGAACATCGTCTTTTCCTTGCGCGCTTCGAAGACGTCGCGCAGGCGCGTTTCGAGCTGGTCGAGCGGAATCGGCTGATGGTTGACGGCGATCGATCGATCGGCGCCGTACTCGAGCACGATCTGGTTGTCGTTCGGGTTGTTCTGCGCCTTCTGCTCTGTCTCCAGCGGCAGGTTGACGTCGACGCCTTTTTGGGTCAACGGCAGCGCCGCCATGAAGATGATCAGGAGGACGAGGAGGACGTCGATCAGCGGGGTGACGTTCATGTCCGCACTGGCGTGCGGCACTTCACCCTTGACGACCTTTTCCGCGCCGTGGTGCTTGTGCGCGTGATGCATTACTGGCCTCCCCCACCCGAGCCTGTCCCGCTCGGCTTGATCTTGCGCTCGGTGATCAGGGCGATGTTCTCGATCTGCGCTTTCCGCAGCGCGTCCATCGCGTCCATGATCGCGCTGTACTGCGCGTCCTTGTCACCCTTGAGGTAGACGAGTTTCTCCTTCTTGTCCTCGAGGGCGCGCTGCACGCGCGGCACCAGATCGTCCGGCGCGGCGGGAATCGCGTTGACGTAGATCTTCCCGCGCGAGTCGATGGCGACGACCGTCTGATCCTGGGTGTCGGGCTTGTCCCCGGTGTTCCCGGCCTCAGGGAGCGTGACCGCCACGCCCTGCTGCAGCATCGGTGCGATCAGCATCATGATGATGAGCAGCACCAGCATGACGTCGACGAGCGGCGTGACGTTGATGTCAGCTTTGAGGGAGCCTTTGGCTCCCAGGTCCATGGCCATGGCGGTTACCTCTTACGCGGTCTTCTTGATGAAGTAGTCGACCAGCTCCGAGGAGGAGTTGTCCATTTCGACGTTGAAGTATTCGATACGGCCGGTGAGATAGTTGTAGAACCACACCGCCGGGATCGCGACGACCAGGCCGAGCGCCGTTTCGACGAGCGCTTCGGAAATACCCGCGGAGACCGCGCCGAGACCGCCCGAGCCGGTGGCCGCGATGCCCTGGAACGCCGTGATGATGCCGACGACCGTGCCGAGCAGTCCGACGAACGGAGCGGTCGCGCCGATGGTCGCGAGCGCCGCGACTCCCTTCTTCAGATCGTTCGCGGTGAGCGCGGACGCGCGCTGGATGGCGCGGCGCACGGTGTCCACGAGATCCTCACGACTCAGGTTCCCGCCTGCTTCCTGCTGGAACTGGTATTCCTGCAACCCGGCGAGGACGACCTTCGCGAGGTGGCTGTAGCGGTAGTTCTTCGAACCCGAGATCGCGATCGCGTCCTTGAGGCGCCCTTCCTTGAGGTGCTTCGCCACCTGCGGCGCGTACAGCTTCGACTGCTTGCGGGCCTGCGTGAACGTGTAGATGCGCTCAATCGCGACGCCGAAGGAGATCATCGACATGATCACCAGGATTACGCCGATGCCCTTGGCAATCGGCCCCATCGATCCCCACATCTCAATTAAATTCATTCGCCCCTGTCCTTTGAAAACGAGAGCCTCAAGAAAAGGAAAGCCTTTTGTAGAGGGAAAGCCTCCGGTTAACGCCCTGACTATTGCAACGTGAAGTTCACCGTGACGGTCATGATGACCGGCACCGGCACGCCGTTCAGCAGCGTCGGCGTGAACACCCACTGCTTCACCGCGTCGAGCGCCGCCTGGTCGAGCAGCGGGATCGAACGGAGAACCTTCGCGTCCCTGACCCTTCCGTCGGGGCCGATGGTCGCTTCGATGATGACGACCCCCTGCACGCGCGCGGACTGCGCGATCGGCGGGTAGACCGGTTTGACGTCCTTGGTCTTCGTCGGTGTCTTGATGTTGCCGCCGACGCGGACGGGCGCGCTCGGGGGTGGCGGCGGAGGCGGCGCGCTGGGCAACCCGCCGACGACACCACCGATGACGCCACCGGGGACGCCCCCTTCGACGCCCCCCGGAACACCGGTGCCGACGCTCGGGACCGACACTTCCGGCTTGATTTCTTTCGGCGCTTCAACGGGCGCCGCGTTTGGATTCGAAACGACCGGCGCCACTTTCGGCTGCGCCACCGCGGGTGCGGGGGGGGGCGGCGGCGGCGGCGGCGGTGGTGGCGGCGCCGCCACGAACGCCATCATCGATGGCGGTGACGGGAGCACGTCGGTTGCCATCAGCGGGATGATGATGATCGCGCCAAACAGCAGCACGTGAGCGAGAATCGACAGCGGGACGGTGTACCACTTCTGGGAGCCCAGCTTTACCGTCGATTCGACGACGTCCCCGAACATGTCACGCGGCACGGCTGACCCTCCTAATAACGTCCTGCGGCGCAAGACCGCGAATTATAGTCAGTTGCAAAAACGAGTGTCAACGAACCCCTGTGAACCTTGGACACCGTTTTTTCGTATATGGCCTATCCGCCTGACCTGATTCGCATGCCGTAGAACGACCGATAGACGAAAAACGCCGACCCCAGGAGGAATGCGGCGGACAGGATATGACTCATTGCCATTCCGTAGTCCCTCGCGAGCTGAACTCCCAGCTCCACCGCCAGCAACCCGAACAGCGTCGTGAACTTGATGACAGGATTGAGTGCCACCGATGACGTGTCCTTGAAAGGGTCACCGACTGTATCACCCACGACAGTGGCGGCGTGCAGCGCTGTTCCCTTCTGCTTCAGCTCGACTTCGACGATCTTCTTCGCGTTGTCCCACGCGCCGCCGGCGTTCGCCATGAAGATCGCCTGGTAGAGGCCGAACAGCGCGATCGAAATCAGGTAGCCGATGAAGAAGTACGGCTCGAGGAATGCGAAGCCGAGCGTACCGAAGAAGACCGCGAGGAAGATGTTGAACATTCCCTTCTGCGCGTACTGCGTACAGATCTGGACTACCTTTTTCGAGTCCGTCACCGACGCTTTCTCGACGCTATCGAGCCTGATGTTCGCCTTGATGAATTCGACCGCGCGATACGCGCCCGTCGTGACGGCCTGCGTCGACGCGCCGGTAAACCAGTAGATCATCGCCCCGCCGGTGATCAGTCCGAGCAGGAAAGGGGGATGAAGGATGGACAGCAGCTGGACGTTCTCGGTCAGACGATTCGTCAACACGACAATGATCGAAAAGATCATCGTCGTCGCGCCGACGACCGCCGTGCCGATCAGCACGGGCTTCGCCGTGGCCTTGAAGGTGTTGCCGGCGCCGTCGTTCTCTTCCAGCAGGTGCTTCGCGCGCTCGAAGTTGACGTCGAAGCCGTAATCCTTCTTGAGCTCCTGCTTGATATTCGGAAGACTCTCGATCACCGACAGCTCGAACACCGATTGCGCGTTGTCGGTCACCGGACCGTAGGAGTCGACGGCAATCGTCACCGGGCCCATGCCGAGAAAGCCGAAAGCCACGAGACCGAACGCGAACACGGCCGGCGCGATCATCAGCGGCGACGCCGGGTCGACGCCGCCAAGTCCGTGCGTGCTGACCCAGTACGCGATCGACATCAGCGTGACGATGCTCACGCCGAGCCAGTAGGCGCTGAAGTTGCCCGCGACGAGGCCGGACAGAATATTCAGCGACGCACCTCCTTCACGCGAGGAAGTGACCACTTCCCTCACGTGGCTCGACTCCGTGGACGTGAAGATCTTGACCCCCTCAGGGATGATCGCGCCCGCGAGCGTGCCGCAGGTGATGATCGTCGACAGCTTCCACCAGAGCGACGGATCGCCGCCGATGTTCGGAATGACGAGGTACGACACGACGTAGGTGATGGAGACCGACACGATAGAGGTCAGCCACACGAGCCGCGTCAGGGGCGCCTCGAAATTCATCTTCTGTGCGTTGGCGTACTGCGCCTTGGAGATCGCTTCATTTATCAGGTAGGAGCCGCCGCTCGCGATGATCATCATGATGCGCATCACGAAGATCCATACGAGAAGCTGAACCTGCACGGCCGGACTCGTGACCGCCAGGAGGATGAACGAGATGAGCGCGACGCCCGTGACACCGTAAGTTTCGAAGCCGTCCGCGCTGGGGCCGACCGAGTCTCCCGCGTTGTCCCCCGTGCAGTCCGCGATGACGCCGGGGTTCCTCGCATCGTCTTCCTTGATGTTGAAGACGATCTTCATGAGGTCCGCGCCGATGTCCGCGATCTTCGTGAAGATGCCCCCCGCGATACGCAGCGCCGCCGCGCCGAGCGATTCGCCGATGGCGAAGCCGATGAAGCAGGACCCGGCGTAATCTCGCGGAATGAACAGCAGGATGCACAGCATCATGAACAGCTCGACGCTGATTAGCAGCATCCCGATGCTCATGCCCGCCTGCAGCGGGATCGCGTAGATCGGATAGGGCATCCCCTTCAGCCCCGCGAACGCGGCGCGCGAGTTTGCGAACGTGTTCACCCGGATCCCGAACCAGGCGACGCCGTAGCTGCCGGCGATCCCGATCAGACTGAAGAGGAGGATGACCGCGACTGTGAACGCCGGGAATCCGTGCACTTCCGCGCCCGTGACCGGATCGATCGTCGTCGCCAGCCGGCCGAAGTAGAAGACCATGATCACGCCGATGAAGACCTCGAGCAGCAGGATGAACTTTCCCTGCGTGATCAGGTACGTCTTGCACGTCTCGTAAATCAGCTCGGACACTTCGAGCATCGAGCGATGCACCGGCATGTTCTTCAGGCGCATGAAGATCGTCATGCCGAAACCAAGGCCGAGCAGGCACACGAGCAGGCCGCCCATGAGCAGCGTGCGGCCGTTGATGCCCTGGAACGTCTCGGTGCTGAGATCGGGCAGCACGAGGTTGGCCTCACCCCCGCGATGCGCGGTCTGAACGGCAGCTCCCTCCGGCGTCGTCTGGGCGTGCGCGGTGGCGGTGAACGCCAGCGGCATCGTCAACGCGGCGAGCAGGAACAGGATGCGGAGCTTTACGATCATTTTCATCCCGGGCGGCTTCGCCCCCCCGGTCCCCCCTGCACGCTCGCTCGCGGGGACCCCGACCCCGCTTCCGCCTCCGCTGAAGCTACGGCCGACGGGCCGAAGCGCCTCCGGCGCGAAGGCGGGCCGCTCCCGTGCCTCTCTCGCTGACGCTCGTTCGGATCTCATGCGCATATTTGGATTGCTGTGGTTAGACAAAACACCGGATTATACCTACTAAACGCGGAAATCCCCTACCCTGTCGTCCCCACGGCGGGCGCGGATTCGTTCGGCCAGCGCCATGCCACCGGTGAGAAAAATGCGGATGCCCTGCTCGACGGTGATGTCGGGATACGACGCGCGATCGCGCGGGCAGATGATGATGTCCCCGAGGTACAGATGATTCGTGGGCACGTAGACGGCGATCAGCGCTTCGGTTCCCTGCCCGCGATCGATCGTGAATTCCTTCGTCAGGAATCCGAGGAGCAGTCCGCGCGATGCATCCTCGATGAGCACGACGCGCTTGAAGCCATACTCGTTGTCGGGAGAAAACGCGACGACGAGCTGCTTGATGGGTGCGTAGATGCTGCGGAAGAGCGGGACGTGCAGGAGCAGCCACTCGGCGCGCTGCAGCAATCGCTTTCCGACGACGTTCGACGCAACCGCGCCGACGAGAAGGATCGCGAGCGCGGTCGTAGCAATGCCGAGTCCCGGAGGGACGCGCTCTGTCCCGAGCAGCCGGATGTACACAGGCCCGACGAAGCCATCGATGACGCGGAACAGCCAGAGAATCGCCGCGACGGAAATGAACAGCGGGACGGTGACGAAAAATCCCGCGATGAAGCTTCGCCGCAGCCACTGCATCATTGCTTACGTGGGGGTCCGCCCCACACTCCGGCTCGGTCGCTAGCGGGGGCCCCGTACCCCGCGCCGCTCCCTCGCAGGCGCGCCGTGCGCGCCTCTCTGCTATCTATCGTTACGCCGTACATGTCTGCCGCCGCGTAGCAACTCAGAGAAGCCCCATCAGGAGCGCCGCGAAGATCAGCACGCCCGCCACGATGCGGTACCACGCGAAGGGTACGAACCCGGCGCGGCGCACGACGGCAAGAAACGGTTCGATGACGATGGCCGACGCGATGAACGCGGCGATGAAGCCGATGGCGATTTCCTCGACGCGTCCGCTGCTCAGGCTGTGACGCGCCTCGAGAAGGTCGTGCGCGAATGCCGCGCCGAGCGTCGGGATGGCAAGGAAGAAAGAGAATTCGGCGGCGGCGGGGCGATCGAGGCCGAGCAGCATCGCACCCACGATCGTTGCGCCCGAGCGTGACACGCCCGGGATCAACGCGAGCGTCTGGCAGGCGCCAATCCCGAGCGCGCGCCACAACGACGTGTGATCCGCATTCAGCACGACCGGCGCGGGACGGAAACGTTCGACCGCGAGCATCACGAGACCGCCGGCGACGAAGGTCACGGCAATCACAGCCGGAGTCGTGTAGAGCACGCGCTTCACGTAGCCGGAAAACAGCGCGCCGGCGATTGCGGCCGGCAGGAACGCCACGACAATCATCAGCACGAAATGACGCGCCTCGCGATCCGATGGCAGGCCGGCAAGCACGCGCAGGATCTTCACGCGATAGAGCCACACGATGGCCACGATCGAGCCGAGCTGGATCATGACGGTGAAGATGCCGCCGGGATCCGAGTAACCCAGCAGCCGCGCACCGATCAGCAGGTGCGCCGTCGAGGAGACGGGCAGGAACTCGGTCAGCCCCTGGACGACCCCCAGCAGCGCAGCAGCGGCCCAATTCACAGCGGGCGCGGCGGTTGATTACGAGGCGCGGGCGCGCTTGCCCGACTTTTTCGCGGAGGCCGCCGGCGCGACGGGAGCCGCAGGCGCGGCCTTCACCGGCGTGCGTCCCTGCCAGATCACGACGATCGCCGCGGCAATGAACACGCTCGAGTAGGTGCCCGTGATGATGCCGATGATCATCGTGAACGCAAAAGCCTTCAGCACTTCACCGCCGAAGAAATACAGCGCGATCACCGACAGCATCGTGAGGCCGCCGGTGATCATCGTCCGGTCCAGCATCTGGTTGACGGCGGCGTTGACGATGTTGCCGATGTTGTCGCGCCGCATCGAGCGCATGTTCTCGCGCACGCGGTCGTAGATGACGATCGTGTCGTTCATCGAGTAGCCGGTGATGGTCAGCAGCGCGGCGATGACGTTCAGGCTCAGTTCGTACTTGAAAATTGCCAGGAACGCGAGCGTGATCAGCAGGTCGTGAATCGTCGCGACGACCGCGCCGACGGCGAAGCTGAAACGGAAGCGGAACGCGATATAGACGAGGATGCCTGCGAGTGCGAAGACGGTCGCGAGAATGCCGCGCCGCTGCAGCTCGGCGCCGACAGTCGGTCCCACGATTTCCGTGCCGATGACCCTGAAGTTGCCGAAGCTCTTCGCCTTCAACTCGGCGGTCAGCTGGTCCGCCGTGGCGCTCAGCGCGCCGCCCGATTCGGCCCCCGCGGTATGCAGGCGAATCAGCACCTGCCGCGCCGAGGGATCGCCGTACTGCTGGACGACGGCATCGGCGCCGCCGCCGGGCAGCGAGGTGCGGATCTGATCCAGGTTCGGCTGCTGGTCGAACTCGACGATCACGATGGTGCCGCCCGAGAACTCGACTCCTTTGGGCATGCCCTTCGTCCAGATCACCCAGGCGCCGGTGAGGATGATGATCCAGGAGATGGCAATCGCCTGCCACTTCCAGCGAATGAAATCGAAGTTGGGGTTCTTGAAAATATGCATGGTGCTAGATGCTCACCGCCGGCGTCTGGCGCTTGGAGAGTTCCAATTCGAACAGCGTCTTGGAGACGAAGATGGACGTGAACAGGTTCACGAAGAGGCCGATCGACAGCGTCGTCGCGAAACCGCGGATCGGCCCGGTGCCGAACTGGAAGAGGAACGCCGCCGCGATCAGCGACGCGACGTGCGTGTCGAGCAGCGTGAGGAACACGCGGCTGAATCCCGCGTTGATCGCCGCGCGAACGCCGCGTTGTGCGGCGAGCTCCTCCTTGATGCGCTCGAAGATGAGCACGTTCGAGTCCACCCCGACGCCCATCGTGAGCACGAAGCCCGCGATGCCCGGCAGGGTCATCGTCGCGCCGATGTACGCCATCAATCCAAGCAGAATGATCAGGTTGAACATCAGCGCGACGATCGCATTGACGCCCGAGAGCTTGTAGTAGATGAGCATGAACGACAGGATCAGCACGAGCCCGACGAGCGAAGCGGTCACGCCGGCGCGGATCGAATCAGCGCCGAGGGTCGGGCCGACGACGCGCTCTTCCAGATAGGTGAGCGAAGCCGGGAGCGCGCCGGACTTCAGCGTCAGCGCCAGGTCGTTCGCTGATTCCGGCGTGAAGCCGCCGCTGATCCGACCCTGGTCGGTGATCCGTCCCTCGAGGCGAGGCGCGGAGATCACGCGATTGTCGAGCACGATCGCGAGATAGCGTCCGATGTTGTCGCCGGAGAGCTTGCCGAACTTCTGGGCGCCGGCGGACTTCAGCTCGAAGTGCACGGCTGGCTGGTTGTTCTCGTCGAGGCCAGGCTTCGCGACGCGCAGATCCTGCCCGTTGACGGGGGCGATCTTCTTGACAACGTAGTAGCTTGCCGCCGTTTCGGCGCCAGAACCGGGAAGCAGTTCCAGGTCGCCCGGCAGCGTGCCGTTGTACTGCTTGAGCAGATCATCCTTGCTCGCGGGCCCGGCTTCGACCAGCTTGAATTCGAGCACCGCGGTCTTCCCCATGATCTCCTTCGCACGCGCGACGTCGGTGACTCCCGGCATCTGCACCAGGATTTGTTCACCCTGCGGCTGCCGCGCGATGCTCGGCTCGGTCACGCCGAGCGCATTGACGCGGCGATCGATCGTCTGCAGCGTCTGCTCGACCGTCTGCTCGCGCAGGTCGCGCTCGATAATGGGCTTCATCTTGAATTCGTAGCTGCCCCCCGCGAGCGGATTGCGGTCGTAGTTCGTGGCCGCGATTTCGTCCGCGGCCGTGCGGAACTGCGCGTCGCGATCCTGCGGCACCCCCTCGACGCGGAACACCGTCGCCACCTTCGAATCGACGTAGATGTTCGGTGTGATGCCCGGGGTGTGCAGCGACTCGCGGAGCTGCTCGCTCGTCGCGACGCTCGTCGCGCGCATCGCGTCGTCGGTGTTCACCTTCAACACGAGGTGCACGCCCCCCTTGAGATCGAGCCCGAGCTTCAGCGCCTTGGCCTGCAGCCAGCCGGGCGACGGCCAGTGATTGCGCTGCGAGAGCAGCGGGTACACGCCAACACCGAAGAAGATCACCAGTACTGCGAGGATGGTCAGAAGTTTCCAGCGAAGGTTCTTGTACATGACTTAAACGTTCCCGCTATCCGGCGCGACGATGGGGTCCTGCCCCTGATATCCACCAACCGCGGCGCGCGCGACTTCGATCCGGACCTTGTCGGCGATCTGGACCTGTACCGACTTGTCGTTCAGCTTCGTGATCTGCCCGTAGATGCCGCTGGTCGTGACGATTTTGTCACCGACCTTGAGCGACTCCTGGAACTCCTGGACCTTCTTCTGCCGCCGCTTCATCGGCAGCAGGATCAGGAAATAGAAGATGCCGAGGATCAGGGCGAAGGGCAGAAACTGCCACAGTCCTGCCGGGCCCTGGCCCGGAGCCGACATTGCTATTAAATATGTCATCTTCGGGAGAAGGTTTGATGAAACTCCTGGCGGAGCTTTCCAAACGAACCGAAACCGATAGCATCCCTGATGCGGCGCATTAAGTCAAGGTAGAAGCAGAGGTTATGGACGGTGAGCAGTGTCGCCGCCGTCATTTCGCCGGCCATGAAAAGGTGCCGCAGGTAGGCCCGGCTGAAGGTGCGGCAGGTGTAACAACCGCAATCGGGATCCGGCGGACCCATGTCCTCCGCGTATTGCGCGTTCTTGATAACGAGGACGCCATGGCTGGTCAGCAGCTGGCCATTCCTTGCGTTGCGGGTCGGCAGCACGCAGTCGAATATATCCACGCCGCGGGCGATGCACTCGACGAGGTCATCCGGCATCCCCGTCCCCATCAGATATCGCGGGCGGTCGGACGGAAGCAAGGGCGCCGTGTGCGCCACGACGTCGTACATGATCTCTACCGGCTCGCCCACGCTCAGTCCCCCAATTGCATACGCTTCGAAACCGATCTCGACCGTCTGCTGCACGCTTTCCGTCCTCAGCGCCTGATCCGTTCCCCCCTGGATGATTCCGAACTGCGCCTGCCCGGGATTGGTGACGATGACGTCAGGCGCGGAGCCAGGATCGTTGCGCAGTTGCTCGAGGCGCATCCTCGCGCGTTTCGCCCATCGCGCCGACCGCTCCATCGCCGCCCTGGGCGCGTCGAGCGTCCCCGGAGGCTCTGCGCCAATGAGCTCGTCGAGGACCATCGCGATGTCCGAGCCGAGCTGGGCCTGGATGTCCGTCGCTTTCTCGGGAGAGAGCGCGCACAGTGCGCCGTCCAGATGCGATCGGAACGCGACACCGTCTTCCGTCACTTTCCGGCGCGCGGCGAGGCTGAACACCTGGTAGCCGCCGCTGTCCGTCAGAATCGGACGCCGCCAGCCGATGAACGCGTGCAGACCGCCGGCGCGCGCGATGAGATCGTCGCCGGGACGCAGGTGCAGGTGATACGTGTTGCCGAGAATGATCTCGGCCCCGGCATCCTCGAGATCACGATGCGTGATGCCCTTCACGGCTCCGCGCGTGCCTACCGGCATGAACGCCGGCGTTTGAACAGTGCCGTGCGGCGTGTTCAGCGTTCCGCGACGGGCGGCGCCCTCGGTCGCGGTCACGCGGAACGAGAATGGCTCAGGGCTCATGGCTCACGGCTTATGGGTACTGTATTCTGACAAACGATGAAGCGTTTGCGCATCGGCGTGCTCTACGGCGGACGATCGGGAGAGCACGAAGTGTCGCTGGCGTCGGCGGCATCCGTGTTCGCGAATCTCGACCGCACGCGCTACGAGCCCGTGCCGATCCGGATTGAAAAGGACGGACGGTGGGCGCTCGCCGACAAGCCCCCGACGACGATGATCGCGGGGGAAGTGATCGAACAGGCGCGCCTCGAAGCCGCGCGGCCGCTGCGCGAAGGGCGCGAAGTGCACCTCGTTGCGCGTCCCAGCGACGAGACGATCCTCTCAATCGATCGCTCGCGCGGACGCGATGCAGAAGTGCCTGCCGCGGTCGTCACAGGCCTGTCGCTCGACGTCATCTTCCCGATGCTGCACGGTCCTTACGGCGAGGACGGGACCATCCAGGGCCTGCTCGAGCTCGCGAACGTTCCGTACATAGGCGCGGGCGTACTGTCGTCCGCGGTCGGTATGGACAAGGGAGCGATGAAGATCCATTTCGCCGCGCGCGGGCTGCCCGTCTGTCCGTACCGCGTCGTCCTTCGCCACGAGTGGCAGGCGGATGCCACGAAGATCGCCGCGGACCTCGAGAAGGCGTTGAAGTACCCGATGTTCGTGAAGCCGGCAAACCTCGGGTCGAGCGTCGGCATCTCGAAAGCGAAGAACGCGACGGACCTCGCCGCGGCGATGGAGCTCGCCGGCAGCTTCGATCGAAAGATCGTTATTGAAGCGGCCGTCCCGGACGCGCGCGAGATCGAATGCGCCGTGCTCGGGAACGACGAGCCCGAAGCCTCGGTGCCCGGCGAGATCATCCCGTCGCGCGAGTTCTACGACTACGAATCCAAGTACCTCGACGAGGGATCGAAGGCGATCATTCCCGCCGACGTGCCGAAGAAGACTGCCGACCTGGTCAGGAAGATGGCAATCGAAGCGTTCAAGGCGATCGACGGCGCGGGGATGTCTCGCGTCGATTTCCTGCTGTCGGGGGCGGACGGCTCGCTCTGGGTCAACGAGGTGAATACGATTCCGGGCTTCACGACCATCAGCATGTTCGCGAAGCTGTGGGCGGCGTCAGGCGTCGACTATCCGGCACTCCTCGACCGGCTGATCGCGCTCGCGCTTGAGCGCCACGCCGAAAAGCAGCAGCTCCGCACAAGCCTGACATGACCCGCGGGGTGCCGCGTGCTCGGTGCCTGGGTATTGATGCCCGGTGGCTGCTGGCTGCTCGGTGCCTGGGTATTGGTGCCGGGTGCGTGCTAGGTACGTGGTGCGTGCTGGGTGCCTGGTGCTCGGTGGCGCGCGCCGACGGTTCGCGCGGTCAGCTGACGGGCGGCGACGCGCTGGTCCGGGTGTACGACGCCACCCTCGACGCGCGGTTCGATACTGCAGAAGCGGAACTCGCGAAGGCCTGTGCTCCTTCCGACGCGGCCGGGGCAGGGCGCGCGCCGCGAGAGGCGTGTGACGTTCTCGCGGCGACGGCAACGTGGTGGCGGATCCTGATGGATCCCGACAGCCGCGCGCTCGACAACAAGTTCGCCGCCGAGACGGAACGCGCCATCGCCTCCACGGAAGCGTGGGTCGCCCGAGAGCCTGAAAACGCCGAAGCCCATTTTTATGCGGGCGGCGCGTATGCGGCGCGAGTGCAGTGGCGCGTGTTGCGCGACGAGAAGCTGGCCGCGGCGCGCGACGGCAAGCGCATCAAGCAGGCGCTCGAACGGGCGATTGCCCTGGATCCGGGACTCGACGACGCCTACTTCGGGATCGGGCTTTACCAGTACTACGCCGACGTCGCGCCCGCGGCGGCGAAGATGCTGCGCTTCCTGATGATGCTGCCCGGCGGAGACAAGACAGAAGGGCTCGCGCGGATGCGGCGCGCGCGCGCCGAGGGACAGTTGCTTCGCGGTGAAGCGGACTACCAGCTGCAGATTATCTATCTGTGGTACGAGAAACGCGCGGACCTCGCCGTCGCGCTGCTCGAGTCACTGCACGACCGATACCCTGGGAACCCGTTGTTCCTCGCGGAGCTGGCGGACGTCGAGGATCGGTATCAGCACGACATCATGGCAAGCCTCGCGACATGGCGATCGCTGCTCGCGGCCGCCCGCGCCGGCCGCGTGAACGAGACGCGCGTCGCCGAGGCACGAGCGAGGCTGGGTATCGCGCGACAGCTCGAGGCCCTCGACCAGACCGACGTCGCGCTCGAGGAGCTGCGGCTGCTGCTCGCCGCAAAGCCCGCACGACCGGCGGGAGCGGTGGCCGCCGCCTACCTCGCGCTCGGCGAAGCCGAGGACCGCATGGGCCATCACGATGCCGCCGTGGCTGCGTATCGCCTGGCCATTGCGGACAGTCCCGCGCCCGACACTCATGACGTCCGCAAGCGCGCCGGGGCGCGGATGCGCAAAACCCCCGACCCGGTGGCCGCGGAAGCCTACCGGCTCTCGCTCGACGGCATGCGCAAGCTCGAAAAGGGAGACGTCGCGGGCGCGGACTCCGCGCTGGCGCGCAGTCTCAACCTCGATGCCCGACAGCCCGTCGCGCGGTATCGCTACGCTCACGTGCTGATCGCGAAGAAGGATGACGCGGAGGCGCTCGCGCAACTGGAGGCAGTGATCCGGGGCGCCCGCGACTGCCCCGCGCCGATCGCGGCGTCCGCGTACCTCGAAGCCGCGCGGATCCACGAGCGGCTCGCGAACAAGGACAAGGCGATCGACTACTACCGCGCGGCGAGCACGTTCTTCGGCGGCGCAACCGAGACGAAGACGAGCGCGCGGCGCGCGCTCGCGCGTCTCACCGCGACGCGGTAGCTACAGTTCCGTTCCGCTCCAGCCGAAACTGTTTCCCAGGTGCAACTTTTTGACATTCGCACCTACTTTGTGCTTGACAGTTGGAGGTTCTCATCCGTAATCTACATCTTGTATGAGGGTGGCTCGCTCAGCCCACCTGTTGTAACCCCTGGTCACCGGTAACAGCTGGGCAGCCTAGTTCCAAGGAGGAACGCATGGCGAAGAAAAGCGCAAAGGGCGGCAAGAAAAAGGGCGGCAAGAAGCGCTAAGCGCCGCCGACCGGTCTGGGGGGTGTGAGGGCAACTTTGCACCCCCGATTTTTTTGGCCGCAGATCACGCCGACAACACGCCGCGGAAGACGCGGAGAACGCGGATCACCGAAGCGCGGTCACACGAAGCGACGAGCAGCGTATGGACGCACCGCCGACGTGCCTGAAGGCAGCGGCGCTGCGATACGGTGAACGGCTCCTCGCGAACGAATCCCACACGAAAGGGGGGATAAACGCATGGCGAAGAAGGCTGCAAAGGGCGGGAAGAAGAAGGGCGGCAAGAAGCGGTAATTGCCCGCGTCCCGCCAAAAACGGGGGCGAACGTCGCCCCCGTTTTTGCTTTTACCGGAGTTCCTTTCCGTCCCAGATTCTCACCCGCTGGATCACATCCAGCTGCTGCATCCGATCCACCACGTCCATCCCGTTCACCACTCGCCCGAACACCGTGTACTTCGCGTCGAGATGCGGCGCGGGGGAATGCATGATGAAGAACTGGCTGCCGCCGGTGTCGGGCCCTGACAACGCCATGCCGACGGTGCCGCGCACAAACGGCCGATCGTTCAGCTCGTCCCGGATCGTGTAGCCCGGCCCCCCCGAGCCATCCCCGCGCGGATCGCCGTCCTGCACGACGAAGTTCGGCACCACGCGATGAATCTGCAGGCCGTTGAAGTACCCCTTCCGGGCGAGGCCGATGAAGTTCTGCACCGTCTGCGGCGCATCGAGAACGGTGAGCTCGATCTCGATCGTCCCCTTCACCGTTTCGATGAACGCGTGCGGGGACACAGTCGGCGCAATCAGCTCCGGCGTCGTGTACGCGGCGATCGGATTTCCCGGCACAGGACGAATCGCATTGACGGTTTCCGCCGACGGATCCATACCGCGGAGCAGCGCCGCTGCACGAAGACGCATCGACCAATCTGCATCCGCGAGCGCGGCCTTGACGGTCTCTCCCGCCTCTGACGTCCCGTACCGCGCCAGCGCGGCCAGGGCCGCCTCGCGCGCGTCCTGCAGCGCCGGATCCCCTTGCGATTGGCGATACGCGTCGCGCAACGCCGTCGCTGCGCCGGCGGGCCGAAGCTGCCCCAGTCCGCGCGCCGCGCCAGAACGGACGCCAACGTCGGGGTTCTTCAGATTTGTCAGCAGGAGCTCCTCCACGCCCGGCGCCTTCAGTTTCACCAGGCTGTCGAGCACTGCGGGGACGACGCGCTTGTCTTGATCGTCGAGCATCGGACGCAGCCGCGCGACCGCCACGTCCGCGGGCGTCGTCGCGAGCACGTCGGCGATCGCGGACCGCACCACCCAGTGCTGGTCCGGCTCCATCCCCGAGAGCATGAGCGGGAACCCCTCGGGATCGATCGCTGCCGCGGCGCGCACGGCGGCCGCGCGCATCGTGGCCCAGTCATCGGTGATGAGTTCCTGGATGTACGGAAGCGCTTCCTGATTCTTGAGCGCGCCGAGGGCTGTGACTGCTTCGAGCCGCACGTTGGGATCGACCTTCTCCGCGGTGAGCAGCGTGAGAATCGGTTCGGCGCTCTCTGGCGCGCCGATCTGCGCGAGCGCGCGCACTGCGGACACTGTGACGAAGACGTCGCCGTGCGCCTGTTCGATCAGTGTCCGGAGCAGCGGCACAGATGCGGCGTCTTCGTAGCCGCCGAGTCCGCGCGCGGCAAAGGACCGCGTGTATCGGCCCGATGTTTGCGCGAGCTGGCGCAGCGCCGACACCGCGCGCGCGTCGCCGATTCGCTGCAGCGCGAACGCGACGGGCCACCACGCCGGCACGCGACCGGATGCGTCCGTGATGGCCGACGCGAGCGGCTCGTAGCCCTTCTGCCGCACGAGCGCGAACAACCCGAGCCTGACCGCGTCCGCCTCCGGCGTCTTCGGCCACTGCTCGTCGTCTGGCGAGAGCGACGCGATCGCGCCCGCCTTGATGTAAGCCGACACCATCTGTCCGACAGCTTCGGCGGATCCGGCGTCGCCGATCAGGCCGAGCGCTTCAGCGGCCCGACCGCGCACGCGCGCGTCCGCATCCTGCAGCGCCGTCGTCAGCGCGGGAACTGCCGTCTTGTCGGCGAGGAGGCCGAGCGCGAACGCGGCCATCTGGCGCACGTCGGGATCGGCGTCGGTCAGCAGCGGCTGGACCGCGGCCGCGCCGTCGGGCAAGCCGACGCGTCCCACCGCGAGGGCCGCGCGCCGTCGAATCCGCGGGTCGGGATCGAGAACGAGTTTCGTCAGATCGGGCGTGACGACAGGCGGAGGCGGCGGTGCGTTCTTCTTGGGTTTCTTCGCTGGTGTGACGACCGGCGGCGGCGGCGGCTCCGGCGCCTTGAGGATCCGCTGATCCTCGAGCCGCAGGATCCAGCTCAACTTCTGCTCGGCGCTAATCACCGGCGCCGCGGGCGCTTTCGGCGGCGCACTGGCACAAGCCGAGGCGAAGACGGCTACTGCAACGAATTCCAATAACGCAGCGTTTCGCATCACAGCACTCAGTCTACCCGGCGCCGACGGCTCATCACAAAGTGCTGAAGCCGTGGGCCCGTTCAGTCTGTCAGGCCTTCACCTCATAGTGTTCGACCGTGGCTGCCGCCACTCGATCCCAGTCGACGTTCACGCCGATGCCGGGACCGGTCGGCACGCGGACCATGCCGTCGGGATCGACTTCGATCGGCGGCTCGATCAGATCGGGCACGAAGTAGCGCTTGCTTGCGGCGATGTCGCCGGGCAGAGAGAAGTTCGGGAGCGACGCGAGATGGATGTTGTGCGTGCGGCCGATGCCGCTCTCGAGCATGCCGCCATGCCATACCGGAATGCCATTGGTGGCGGACACGTCGTGCACGCGTACCGATTCGCCATGCCCGCCGAGGCGTCCGGGCTTGATGTTGATGATCCGGCACGCGCCGAGCGCGAGCGCCTCCTCGGCGGCGCGCACCGAGTGGATCGATTCGTCGAGACAGATGGGCGTGTCGAGACGCCGCTGCAGTTCCGCGTGGTCGCGGATGTCGTCGTACTCGAGCGGCTGCTCGATCATCATCAGGCCGAACCGATCAAGCGCAGCGAGGTGCGCGGCATCGCCCAGGGTGTAGGCCGCGTTGGCATCCACCATCAAGGGAATTGATCCAAACCTCGCGCGCACCATCTCGACGACGCCGATGTCCCACCCGGGCTTGATCTTGATCTTGATGCGGCGATAACCCGCCGCGAGCTCCGTCTCGATCCTCTGCGCGAGCTGTTCGTGCGAATCCTGTATGCCGATCGAGACGCCGGAAGGAATCGCATCCCGCGTGCCGCCGAGGAGCCGCGACAGCGGCACGTTCTGCCCGCGCGCCGCGAGATCCCAGCACGCCATTTCGATCGCCGCCTTCGCCATGTTGTGGCCGCGAACGCGCGCGAGCGCTGGAAAGACATGGCGCGGATCCTTGAACGTACGCCCCAGCACGAGCGGCGCAAGGAACTCCTTGATGACGTGCCACGCCGTCGTATTCGTCTCCGAGCTGTAATAAGGATCGACGTCGGCCACGCACTCGCTCAATCCTTCGACGCCCTCCCCTTCGAGCGTGACGAGAACGAACGTCTTGTCGTACACGCGCCCGAAGCTGGTTTCGAAGAACGCCACGAGTGGCAGCCGGATCAGCCGCAGCCGCAGACGCTCGATCCTCATGGCCGTAGCTTATACTCCACCACCACGGTGGAAACCTTTCGCTACATCGCCATCGAGGGGCCGTTCGGTGTCGGAAAATCGGCGCTGGCCGACCGGCTGGGTGTGCGGCTCGACGCGACGATGGTGCTCGACGAAGTCGAGAATCCGTTCCTGGCGGATTTCTACGCCGACCGCCCCGGCGCCGCGTTCCAGTCGCAGCTGTTCTTCACGCTTGCGCGACATCGGCAGCAGACCGCGCTGCGACAGAGCGATCTCTTCAGCCAGGTGACGGTCTGCGATTACCTGTTCGAGCGCGACAAGATCTACGCGTACCTGAATCTCGACGACAACGAGTTGTTCATCTATCAGCGGTTGTACGAACTGCTGGCGCAGGACGTCCCGACGCCGGATCTCGTGATCTACCTGCAGACGCCCACCGACGTCCTGCGCCGTCGATTGAAGGATCGCGCGCGCGCCAACCCTGACGCACCCGTGCTGGACGACGAGTACGTGCGCGAGTTGAACGAGGCGTACAACCATTTCTTCTTTCACTACAACGCGACGCCGCTGCTCGTCGTCGAAACCTCGCAGTTCGACCTCTCCTGGGGCGACGAGGCGCTGGGCGACCTCGTGAAGCAGTTGAATGGCATGGGGAAAGGCACCCGCTACTACGTTCCGAGGACGAAATAGGCTTTGGGCTTTACGCTTTAGCCTTTGGTAAGCTCAGGCGATGGCCTGGTTCAAGAAGGTCCGCAAACCCATCGAGCCCCAAGGAAACAAGGAAAGCCGGGTTCCCGAGGGTCTGTGGGTCAAGTGTCCGACGTGCAGCGAGGTCATCTACAACAAAGATCTCGTTGCGACCCTGAACGTCTGCCCCAAGTGCGCGCACCACTTCCGCATCGGCGCCGCCGATCGGCTGCGCATGCTGTTCGACGGTGACTGGCAGGAATACGACGTGGGCTTGCGTTCCACCGATCCACTCAAGTTCGTCGACACCAAGCCATATAGCAAACGGCTCGATGCGACGATTGCCTCGACCGGCATGCAGGACGCGGTCCTCTGCGCGACCGGCAGGATCGAAGGCATCGAAACGTCCGTGGCGGCGATGGAATACGCCTTCATCGGCGGCAGCATGGGCGTCGTGGTGGGCGAGAAGATCACGCGCGTCATCGAGCGCGCGATCGATCGCAGGCTGCCGGTCGTGATCGTCGCCTCCTCCGGCGGCGCGCGCATGATGGAAGGCGCGCTGTCGCTGATGCAGATGGCCAAAATCAGCGCGGCGCTCGCGCGCCTCGATCGCGCGCGCCTCCCCTACGTCTCGGTGCTGACCGACCCGACCACCGGCGGCGTCACGGCGAGCTTCGCGATGCTGGGCGACGTGAACATCGCCGAGCCGAAGGCGCTCATCGGATTCGCGGGACCGCGCGTCATCGAGCAGACGATTCGCCAGAAGCTGCCCGAAGGATTTCAGCGGAGCGAATTTCTTCTCGAGCACGGAATGCTCGATCTCGTCGTGGATCGGCGTGAACTGAAGGCGGCCATCGTGCGCGCGTTGCGATTCGGGCTGCCGGCCGACGGACCTGCCCGCGCGATCCCCGAGCCCACTCCGGCCGCGCAGCCGTGAACCCCTCGACTCCACTCGGAGCAGGCGGTTCCGCTGTCGATTTTCTTTTCAGCCTCGAGCGGTTCGGGATGAAGTTCGGCCTCGCCAACATCGCGAGGCTCTGCGCCGCGCTTGGACATCCCGAGGCGGCCTTTCCCTCCATCCTTGTCGGCGGCACGAACGGAAAAGGATCCGTTACGGCGATGGTCGATGCCGCGCTGCGCGCGGCAGGCCATCGCAGTGCGCGCTATACGTCTCCGCACCTGGTGCGGCTCGAGGAGCGATTCGTCATCGAGGGCCGCGAAGTGGCATCGGACCGCCTCGAGGCTGCGGCCGCTCTCGTGAAGCGCACGGCGGAGGATCTCGTCCGATCCGGCGCGCTGGAGATGTTACCGACATTTTTTGAATGCACGACGGCGGTGGCATTCGTTCTCTTCCGGGAGGCGAACGTCGACCTCGCGGTGATCGAAGTCGGTCTCGGCGGCCGCCTGGACGCGACGAACATCGTCTCCCCCGTCGCCGCGGCGATCGTGTCAATTGATCTGGATCACGAGGAGCAGCTGGGTTCCACGATTGTATCTGTGGCCGCGGAGAAAGCGGGCATCATCAAGCAGGGTATTCCTGTCGTCTGCGGCCCGCTGCCGCCCGATGCCGTTGCTGTCATCGAATCCGTCTGCGCGGAGCGCCACGCGCGCCTGATTCGCACGGACCTCGATGGCCGCCTGGAAGCGCGGGTCGCCGCGATTCCCCTCGCGCTGCGCGGCGCGCATCAGAAGGCAAATGCGGCGGTCGCGCTGCAGTTGCTCGATTTGATCGACGATGATGAGACGCTCGGCCTGCGTGTCGGCGCCGAAGCCGAGCGCGCCGGGTTGTCGACGACGACGTGGCCGGGCCGCCTGGAGACGTTCCACCTCGATGGCTGCAAGATCCTGATGGATGCGGCGCACAATCCGGCCGGCGCGCGTGCGCTCGCGTCTTACCTCAGGGACACGGAGCCCCATGGGGTCACCCTCGTGTTCGGCGCGATGCAGGATAAGGCGATTGACGAAATGCTGTCCGCGATCGCTCCGGCGGTTGTGTCGGTCATCTGCACGACGGCGCCGAATCCACGCGCGGCAGCGGCGGCGGAGCTGGCGCAGATCGTGCGTCGAGTGACCGGCCGCGTGCAGGCGATCGACGATCCGATCGACGCGGTCCGCCAGGCGTGCGCATCCGGCCGTACTGTCGTCGTCACAGGCTCGATCTTCCTGATCGGACCGGTTCGCGCGTGGCTGGCCCGTGATATTCTGCGATCCTCGTAAAGCATGCTCCGCACTAGCCTTTTCGTCCTGATCGCCCTCACGGCGACAGCGTTCCCCGCGCGCGCGCAGGCCACGATGCCGACCGGTTGCAGCGTGAAGTGGGCGGCCACGAGCCAGGACTTCGTCGGGATCAACGAGAACCACTATCGTCTCGTCCGCGACGTGCAGGTCGACTGCAATGAGGTCCAGCTGTTCGCCGATCAGGCTGAGGTGTTCAGCGACGCCGATCGGATGCGCGCGTCCGGCAACGTGCTCTTCGTATCGGGCACGAGCCGCATCTCCGCCGACCGCATGGAATTCAACACGCGCACGAAGACCGGCACCTTCTTTGTCGCATCGGGCATCGCCAACATCGAGAACCGCGGCATCGATCGGAGTCTCTTCGGCACGCAGGAGCCTGACGCGTTCTTCTGGGGAGAAACGATCGAGAAGCTCGGGCCGAAGACGTATCGCATCACGCACGGCGGCTTTACGACGTGCGTGCAGCCGACGCCGCGCTGGGAAATGGTCGCCAACTCGGTGACGCTGACCCTGGAGAAGCACGCGGTGCTGACGAATATGGTCCTGAAAGTGAAGGACGTACCGGTCTTCTACCTGCCGGCGATGTACTACCCGATCAACAAGGAAGATCGCGCGACCGGTTTCCTGATCCCGATTTACGGATCCTCGACGATCAGAGGGCAGACGATCAACAACGCGTTCTTCTGGGCGATCAACCGCAGCCAGGACGCGACGCTGTACCACAACTTCTATTCGAAGACGGGCCAGAGCTTCGGCGGCGAGTACCGCTACATTCAATCCGCGGCCTCGTCTGGCAGTTTCCAGACGTCGATCGTGAAGGAACACGAGGCGACGTATCCGCAGGCCAACGGCTCGCAGAACGTCATCGCCGGCATCGACAGCTACACGATCAGCGGCACGGTGCTGCAGAAGCTGCCGGCCAACCTGCGCCTGACGGGCAGCGCGAACTATTTCTCGAGTCTGATCGCGCAGCAGCGCTATCAGCAGAACATCTACGCGGCGACGAACCGCACGCGAAACTTCGGCGTCAACATGACGGGCAACTGGGGCGCGAACAACGTCAGCGCGACGATGGACCGCAACGAGACGTTCAGCAACGACACGGACTCCACCATCAGCGGTTCGCAGCCGCGCCTCAATTTCAGCCGCGCCGAGAAGCGCCTGCCGGGCCTGCCTGTGTACTTCGGCGCGAGCAGTGAGTTCGTTCAGCTCGTTCGCACGGGGCACACGCCGACCAAAGATACGCCGCTCGGCCTCACCCGCGTCGACATGCTGCCGACGCTGCGGTTTCCGTTCACCAGGCTGCAGTTCCTGACATTCAACTCGTCGATGCGTTTCCACGAGACGTACTGGTCCGAAAGTCTGGATGACGCGAGCGCGCGCGTTCCCACAGGTATCCAGCGGCGCTATTTCGAGCTGGCTTCATCGATTACCGGCCCTGTGTTCACGAAAATCTTCAACACGCCGGGCAGCTCCTACGCGCAGAAGTTCAAGCACGTGGTGGAGCCGAGCCTGGTGATTTCGCGGAAGACCGACATCACCAATCGCGCGAACATCATCCAGCTCGAAGGAACGGACTACGCGGTCGGCGGCCACACCGAATACACGTACGGCCTCAACAATCGTCTCTATGCGAAAAAGATAAGCTCGCGCGAGATTCTCAACGTGGCGCTGCAGCAGACCTACTACAGCGACGACAGGGCGTCGACCGTCGACTTCAACTATCAAAGCACCGCGAACGGCCAGCTGCCTCCAAGCAACTTCTCTCCGCTCGCGCTGCAGGTCCACGCCTCCCCGACGACGGTGACGGACGCGACGATCCGGACCGAATACGATACGCACACGAATTCACTGCGTTCGGTGACAGCCAACGGCGGACTCAGTGCCGGCTGGGCGGTCGTGAACGCCGGCTGGAGCGTCAACCGGTCCACGCCGACGAAGGTCGGCGAAGCGGCAAAGACGCTCACGCATTATTTGAACGGCACGACGGTGATCCGGAAGCCGGGGAACGCGTTCAGCGGCACCTACGCGTTCAACTTCGACATCAAGGCGAAGGACTTCCTCAACCAGCGCATCATCGGCCACTACAACACGCAGTGCTGCGGCGTGGCGATCGAGTACCAGAAATTCAACTTCGGCACGCGCGCCGGCACGGTCGGCGTTCCCAAGGACCACCGCTTCAACCTGTCGTTCACGCTCGCGGGCATCGGCACGTTCTCGGATCTCTTTGGCGCTTTCGGCGGCCAGCAGGGACGGTAGACGAATGAAAGGACTGATCCTCAGCGGCGGCAAAGGGACGCGCCTGCGGCCGCTCACCTACACGAGCGCAAAGCAGCTCGTGCCGGTTGCGAACAAGCCCGTGCTGTTCTACGGCATCGAATCGCTCGCCGCTGCCGGCATTCGCGAGGTCGGCATCGTGGTCGGAGATACCGAGGCCGAGATCCGCGCCGCCGTCGGGGACGGTTCGCGGTGGAATATCAACATCACGTACATTCCGCAGGATGCTCCTCGCGGTCTGGCCCACGCGGTGCTGATCAGCGAGCCATTCATCGGCCGCGATCCCTTCGTGATGTATCTCGGCGACAACCTGCTCAACAAGGGAATCAACGCGTTCGTGGACGAGTTCGTGCGGGAAGCGCCGGCGGCACAGATCCTGCTGACGCGGGTGCCTGATCCGCAGATGTTCGGCGTCGCGGAGCTCGTGGATGGACGGGTCGTTCGCCTGGTCGAAAAACCGAAGGAGCCCAAAAGCGACCTCGCACTCGTGGGCGTCTACATGTTCTCCCCCGCGGTCTTCGATTCGGTCAAGCGGATCAAACCCAGCCTTCGCAACGAGCTCGAGATTACCGACGCCATCCAGGACTTGATCGACCGCGGACTCGAAGTGCGTCCGCATCTCGTCGAGGGCTGGTGGAAGGACACGGGCAAGCTCGAGGACATGCTCGAAGCGAACCGGTTGATCCTCGACACGATTGCGCGCCGCATCGACGGCACAGTGGACGGCGAGTCGCGCATCGAGGGAAAAGTGATCGTCGAGGCGGGCGCCGTCATCGAACGCTCGGTGATTCGCGGCCCGGTGGTAATCGGCGCGGAGGCGAGGATCGTGCACGCGTACGTCGGTCCGTTCACCTCGATCGGTCAGCGCGCAGAAATCCGCGACTCGGAGATCGAGCACAGCATCGTCCTCGAAGGCAGTGTCATCAGCGACCTCGCGAACAGGGTCGAAGACAGCCTCATCGGGCGCAACGTGAAGATCTACCGGCTTCCGGTGAAACCTTCGGCGTATCGCTTCATGCTCGGCGATAATTCCGAGGTTGGCATACGTTGGTGAAGAATCAGATATGACTAGCCCGGCGAAATTTGCGATCGGCTCGAAGACGCCGATCCACGACGTCAAGACGAAGAAACTCCGCCTCATGCCCGACGAGCGCGGGTGGCTGCTGGAAATCCTGCGGGCTGACGACTCGGACCTGTTCACGAAGTTCGGCCAGGTCTACGTGTCTGCCACGTATCCCGGGGTCGTCAAAGCCTGGCATTACCACAAGCTGCAGGTGGATCATTTCGCATGCGTCGCGGGAATGGTGAAGCTGGTGTTAATCGACACGCGTGAGAATTCGCCTACGAACGGCGCGGTGAACGAGTTCTACCTCGGAAGCCAGAACCCGATGCTGGTGCAGGTGCCCAACCTGGTGTACCACGGCTGGAAGTGCATCAGCAGCGAGACGTCGCTCGTCGTGAACGTGCCGACGGAAGGGTATCGCTACTCCGATCCCGACGAGTACCGCCTCGATCCGCACGGGACGCTTCCCTACGACTGGACGCGGAAGGATGGTTAAGGTTCTCGTCACCGGCGGGGCCGGGTTCATCGGATCGAATTTCGTCCGCCACGCGATCGCAACGCACGACGATTGGCACGTGACAACGCTGGACAAGCTGACGTATGCGGGCCGCCTCGAGAACCTGCAAAGCGTCAAAGGTCATCCGCGTCACCGGTTCGTGAAAGGCGACGTGGCCGACGCGGATGTGGCGGCGCCGCTCGTCCGCGAGTCCGATGTGGTCGTGCACTTTGCGGCCGAAACCCACGTCGATCGGTCGATCAGGAATGCCGGCGAGTTCATCAAGACGGACGTCTACGGCACTTTCGTGCTGCTCGAGGCGGCACGCGACAATCCGAAGCTCCGTCGGTTCGTACAGATCTCGACCGACGAAGTCTATGGCAGCGTGCCCGTTGGCTCGAGCAAGGAGACCGACGAACTGCGGCCGCGCAACCCGTACTCGGCGAGCAAGGCTGGCGCGGATCGTCTTGCTTACAGTTACTGGGCGACTTACAAGGTGCCCGTGATCGTGACGCGGGCATCCAATAACTACGGTCCCAACCAGTTTCCCGAAAAGATCATCCCGCTCTTTATTACGAACCTGATCGACGACATCCCTGTTCCGCTGTACGGCGACGGCCAGAACGAGCGCGACTGGTTGCACGTTGACGACCACTGTCGTGGCGTGGACCTTCTGATCGAGAAGGGAACGAACGGCGAGGTCTACAACATTGGTGGCGGCAACGAAGTCAAGAACGTCGATCTGACCCACCGCATCCTCGATCTGGTCGGAAAGCCGACCTCCTTGATCACGCCTGTCGCGGATCGCCCCGGACACGACCGACGCTATTCGCTCGACACCGCGAAGCTCGAGGCGCTTGGATGGAAACCACAGGAAGGCTTTGACGAGGGGCTCGCGAAAACTGTGAACTGGTATCGCGAGAACGAGTGGTGGTGGCGGCCGATCAAGGACGAGGACCCGGAATACCGCAAGTACTACCAGGGACAGTACGGTAACCGCTGAGACGCGCGTGGCTGCTGTTCCGCTCATCACGGGCGCGACCGGGTTTGCCGGCAGCCACCTGCTCGAGCGGTTCACATCGCGGGGCGAACGCGCGCACGCATGGGCGCATCGAGGCTCCGCTCGCGCGCAGATCTCCGGTAACGATCGCGACGACAAGGGGGTGACCTGGTCAGCCGTCGATCTCCTCGACCGCACGTCAGTGCGGGAGGCGTTGCGGCGCGCGAATCCGTCTGTCATCTACCACTGCGCGGGCGCGGCCGATGTTCACACCGCTTGGCAGGCACCGGCGCGCGCACTGCGCGTCAACGTCCTCGGCACACATAACCTGTTCGAGAGCTCGCGAGAGCTGTCGCTCGGCTGCAGGATTCTCGTCACCGGTTCCGCGCTCGTCTACCAGCCGCAGCAGAATGCCATCACCGAGTCGTCGCCGGTCGGCGCGGCCACGCCGTACGGCGTCAGCAAGCTCGCACAGGAGCTGGTTGCTGCGGATTCTCCGCTCCCCGCTGTGCTCGTCCGCTCGTTCAATCACGCAGGGCCGCGCCAGTCGCCGTCGTACGCGACATCGGCATTCGCGAAGCAGATCGCCGAGATCGAATCGGGACGGCAGGAGCCGGTGCTCCACGTCGGCAATCTCGACGCGCAGCGTGACATCACCGACGTGCGCGATACCGTCCGCGCGTACGAGGCGCTCGCCGAACGCGGCCAGCCGCGACGGCCGTACAACGTCTGCACGGGACGGGCGCACAGCATGCGGTCGCTGCTCGACATCCTTCTCTCGCTCGCGCGGATGCAGGTGCGAATCGAAGTGGATCCGGCGCGGCTGCGGCCGAGCGACAACCCCGTGATCCTGGGAAGCCACGCCCGCCTGACGCAGGACACGGGCTGGGTGCCGCAGATTCCAATCGAACAAACTCTCGCCGACCTGCTCGAGTACTGGCGCCGCCGCGCCGGGGCCGCGTGAACGTGCGGCTGTCACGCCGAGCCGCCGGAGCCGCACGTGCGGGCCACTCGGAAACGGCGCGGCAGCTGGTCCACGTAGCCATGGGCGCGTTCGCCCTGTTGCTGCGGTGGCTTTCGTGGTGGCAGGCGTTGATCCTTGCGGGGTCCGCGCTCGCATTCAACGTGTTCCTCCTGCCTCGCTTCGCGCATGGCCTGTATCGTCCAGGCGATCGCGCGCGCAGCCTTCACGGCATCGTCTTCTATCCGCTTGCCGTGTTGCTGCTGATTGTGACGTTCCCACGACGTCCGGACATCATCGCGGCCGCGTGGGGAATCCTGGCGGCCGGCGACGGTGTCGCGACGCTCGCGGGGCGCGCGTTCGGCGGGCCGCGCTGGCCGTGGAACCGCGACAAGACGGTGAGTGGAAGCGCCGCATTCGCGATCTGCGGCGCGGCGGCAGGCGTGTTCCTCGCGTGGTGGTGCCGCCCGGCGACCACGCCACCGCCAATCGTGGCGTTCACGATCGCCGCGCCTGTCGCCGCTGCCATCGCGGCGGCACTGGTCGAAACGATGCCGGTGCGGCTGGACGATAACTTGTCCGTTGCCGTCACCGCGGGCAGCGTGATGGCGGTCGCATCGCTCGTCACCTTGCAACAGTTACCTGACGCCGAAGCGATTGCGACATCGCGGCTGCCGTGGGCCGTCGTGCTGAATGGTCTGGTGGCCGCCGCCGGATACTTCGCGCGCTCCGTCACAGTCACCGGTGCGATAACCGGCGTCGCGATTGGAATCGTCGTGTACGTTTCAACAGGCTGGCAGGGATGGGTGTTGTTGCTGCTGACGTTCGCGGCGGCGACGATGGCATCCCGGACCGGACTCAAACGGAAGATGGTCCTCGGCCTTGCTGAAGAACGCGGCGGCCGTCGCGGACCGGGCAATGCGATCGCGAACACCGGCGTCGCGGCGATCGCGGCTGCTGTCGCGTTGACTGGTTCGTCGCCCGACCTCGCGCGGCTCGCCTTCGCCGTCGCCCTGGCGGCCGGGGGCAGCGATACAATCGCGAGCGAGATCGGAAAGGCGTTCGGCCGGCACACCGTGTCAATCACGTCGCTGAAGCGCGTGCCGCCCGGAACTTCAGGAGCCATGTCTCTCGAAGGCACGGCCGCTGGCGTAGCCGGCGCGCTCGCGCTCGGCGCCGCCGCCGTCGCGCTCGGTCTCGTGCCGGCGGATGCACTCCCCCTCGTCGTGGTGGCCGCAACGGCAGGCTCGCTGATCGAAAGCTGGCTAGGGGCGACGCTGGAGGCCCCAGGCATTCTGAACAACGACATGCTGAACTTCATCAACACCGCGACCGCCGCACTCGTTGCCGTCGGACTCGCCATCTGGCTGTCGTGAAGAAGCTCGCACTCCTGCTGGAATTCAGCCGGCCCTTCACGCTGGTGGCGCCCGCGCTGGGTTTCGCATCGGGCGCAGCGACGGCGTATGGAGCCGCGCCGCGCGAGACGTGGCATGCGGACTTGATCGTCTATCCGATTCTGGGCCTGACGATGGCCGCGGTGCTCAATGGCGCCTCGAACGCGCTGAACCAGATTTACGATCTGGATATCGATCGGATCAACAAGCCGAAGCGTCCGCTGCCCTCGAATCGTCTCGACATGCGCGATGCGTGGCTGTTCACGTGGGCGGCGTACGCTGTCGCGCTCGCGCTCGCGTGGCTGGTTGCGCCCGGCGGGAGGCACGAGTGCTTCTGGATCGTGCTCGTCGCAGCAATCATCACTTTTCTCTATTCAGTTCCACCCGCGCGCACGAAGCGGCTCGGCATCTGGGCGAACGTCACGATCGCAATTCCGCGCGGCGTGTTGCTCAAGGTCGCCGGCTGGTCGTCGGTGAAGACCGTGATCGCCCCGGAGCCGTGGTATATCGGCGCAATCTTCGGACTGTTCCTGCTCGGCGCGTCCACGACGAAGGATTTCGCCGACATGGAAGGTGACGCGCGCGGCGGATGTCGCACACTGCCGATCATCTACGGTGTCGAGCGCGCCGCGTGGATGATCTCGCCGTCATTCGTGATCCCGTTCCTGATGATCGCTGCGGGTGCGTGGACGGGAATTCTCACCGGCAACTTCGTTCTGCTGCAGGTGCTCGCCGCGATCATGACCGCGTACGGCCTCTACGTCTGCTACCTGATGCTCCGTCGGCCCGAAGATCTCGCGGTGGAAGAGAACCACGTTTCCTGGGCGCACATGTACCGGATGATGTTTGTCGCCCAGATCGGCTTCGCTCTCGCGTATCTGCTATGATGGCGAAACAAAAGCGAAGCACCCATGCACTCCCTGTTCGACCTCGGCCGTAAACTCCCTACTACCAGGATGATCGCGCTGCAGGTGCGCGAACACGGCGCGGCCTCGCTCGATCAGGTGCAACGGCGCGCAGACGAAGCGCGGTACCAGGAAATCACCTGCCGCTCGGCATTGAACCCGGTGAAAGGGATGCCCTTCTCGTGGACGCTGAACCCCTATCGCGGCTGCACGCACGGATGTCATTACTGCTTCGCGCGCCGTTACCAGACGCAATTCGAGCTCGGGCCGGGCGACGAGTTCTCGTCCCTGATTTTCGTGAAGGTGAATTTCGCGGACGTGCTGAGATGTGAACTCGATAAACCGTCGTGGACGCGCGAGCAGGTTGCCCTCGGCACCGCTACGGATCCCTACCAGCCAATCGAAGGGCACTACAAGTTGACGCGACGATCGCTCGAGGCGCTGATTGCGGCGCGCACTCCCGTCGGCATCGTCACGAAGGGCCCGATGATCGTGCGCGACGTCGATCTGCTTTCCGAGCTGTCACGCGTCGCCAGCTGCACCGTCTACTTGAGCGTGCCGACGGTCGACGAGGAGGCGTGGCGCGCGCTGGAACCAGGGACGGCTCACCCGCTGCAGCGATTGCGCGCCGTTCGCACGCTGCGCGACGCGGGTATAAACGCCGGCGTGCTGATGGCGCCGGTCGTTCCCGGGTTCACGACGCAAACCGCGAAACTGGAAGCGACGATCAAGGCGTGCGCCGAACACGGCGCGGCCTTCATGGGGGCAAACCTTCTGTACCTGAAAGGCGGGACAAAGGATCACTTCATGGGCTTCCTGCGTCAGGAGTTTCCTGAGATGGCCGCGAGCTATGAGAGGTTGTACCCCGGCGCGTACGCCGCGCCGGAATACGTCACAGCAGTCCGCGCGCTGATCGACATGTTGCAGGAGCGGCACGACGTCAATCGTCGCGCGCGGCGCGTCGCGCGTACAAAAGAATCGGCCGACCTCAAAGCGTGGCCGGCCGACCCTGAACAGGCGACGCTCGACTTCTAGGCTGTTGCCGCGAGCGCAGGATAGCCGCCGCGCGCCTCGACGACCCGGATGACGACCTGTCCCTCCTCCACGTCTGCGGTGAACGCCGTTCCCTGCGTCCATTGCTGGCTGATCGGCAGCTTCACCTTCGTTTCAATTACCCGCTTCAGGAACCGGGCGCCGTAGGCGAGGCTGTAACCCTCGGCGACGAGCTGCTCGATCGCTTCCGGCGTGACGCTGAGCGAGCGCCCCGTGCGCGCGAGCGTCTGCTCGATTTTGTCGATCTGCAGCAGCGTGATCTGCCGGACTTCTTCCTTCGCGAGCGGCGAGAACATCACAACTTCGTCGATGCGGTTCCGGAACTCCGGCGAGAACCGTCGCTCGAGCTCGCGCGTGATGTCACCCTGGATCTGCTCGATGCCGATCTGTTTCGAGTAGAAGCCGAGCGGACTCGTCAGCTTGCGGAAATGCTCGCACCCGATGTTCGACGTCATGATGACGATCGCATCGCTCAGGTAAACGCGCTTGCCGCGTCCGTCAGTGACCCAGCCTTCGTCGAACGCCTGCAGGAACAGGTTCAACATGCTGGCGCTCGCCTTCTCGACCTCGTCGAGCAGCACGACGCAGTACGGCGTGTCCTTCAATTGGTTCGTCAGCACGCCGCCGCGCTCGGAGCCGACGATGCCGCGGGGCATGCCGATCAACTTGTCCACCGCAACCGCGCCGTCCTGGTACTCGGACATGTCCACGCGGATCATCTTCTTCTCGTCACCGAACAAGAACTCGGCGACGGATTTCGCCAGTTCCGTCTTCCCGACGCCCGTGGGCCCGAGGAACAGCAACACGCCATCGGGACGATCGAAGCCGTCCTTGAGCGGCCCTTTGTTCAGCACGAGCCTCCGCGCGACGGCGTCAATCGCCTTGCGCTGACCGACGACGCGCGCGCCGAGGCGATCTTCGACGTCGCGGAAGCGGTTCGTCACCTCGCGAAAGACCATGTCTTCGGGGATCTGCGCAATCTGCGAGATCACCTGGACGACATCCTGGCCGTCCACTTCCCAGCGCCGATCGATCTCGGCCTTCACCGATGCCGTGTCGAGCCAGCCGATCACCTTGTCCGGCAGCTGGAGGTGCCGCATGTAGCGCGACGACATCTCGAGCGCGGTCTCGATCGCTTCATCCTTGATGCGCACCGAGTAATTGCGCTCGAGACGCGGGCGCAGGTTGTAGAGAATCGTGCGGGTCTGCTCGATCGTCGGCTCCGTCACCTGCACGGTGCGGAAACGCCGCGCCAGCGCCTCGTCCTCCTGGATGAATTCCTTGTATTCGCTCAGCGTCGTCGCGCCGATGATCCGGACCTCGCCGCGTGCGAGAACGGACTTGAAGACGTTCGCCGCGTCCGACGGTGCGCCGAGCGCGGACCCGGCGCCGATCATGGTGTGCACTTCGTCGATGAACAGGATCAGGCTCGGCCGCTCCTTAATCTCGCGGATGACGTTCTGGATACGGTCCTCGAACATGCCGCGGAGCATCGTCCCCGCGACCATCGTGTTCATCTGCAGGTTGACGATCTGGCAGTCGCGCAGCCGCACTGGCACCGTGTCCGGTGCGAACTCGATGCGGCGCGCGAGCCCTTCGGCGATCGCGGTCTTGCCGACGCCGGGCTCGCCGAGCAGCAGGACCGAGTTGGCGCGCTCCCGGTGGCACAGGATTTCGAGGACGCGATCCATTTCCGCGTCGCGGCCGAAAACCGGCGGAATCTTGTCCTGGCGCGCGAGCTGGTTCAGGTTCGTGGCGAAATGTTTCAGGAACGGCGGCAGCTCGAAGCGCTTCTTCAGGCGCTCCTCGCGTAACTCGTGGTCGCGCATCCGTGTCGCGAGGCGGCTCACGAGCGCCTCGGGCTCGATGCCATGACGACGGATGATCGATACCGGGATGCCTTGCGTCTCTTCGAAGATGGCGGAGAACAGATCCGTCGCTTCGATGGTGTGCCGGCCGCAGCGGCTCGCGTGCAGCAGCGCCAGCTTGAACAGGAGTTTCGTCGACGGTGCCACGCGAAGGTCGCGCCCCGGCACGCTTGGAAGAAGCCGGAGATGCTCTTCGAGCGCCTGGAGGATCTCGTGCGGATTCAGCTCGACGTCGCGCATCACCTGCCCGAACATGTCCCACTCGGCTTGCGCGAAGGCGAGACAGACATGTTCGTTGGTCAGCAGCGCATGCTCGCGGCGCCGGGCCTCCTCGAGCGCCCGGTCGACGACTCGTTCGGCCGAGTCGGCCAGCTTGTTCTGCGGGATGTCGAAATCTTCCACTGAGCCCTCCACGACAACGCCCAATCGCTGCCGCAGTAACCAGCAATTAACGCGCCGTTTCGAGCGCGGCCGTTGACGGCTGGTAAGTTGTTGACGGTGAAAGGGAACTGCGCGGTACGTAGTACGGGAGCCACATCGCGGAAGGCGGGTGGCCCCACCTTCCGCTCACCATAGTGGTGCAGTAATTCCTACCGGATACCGCCGCCGAGCAGCGCGCGGATTCGCGCTTCGGTGGCCGGATGACTGCTGAAAAGGTTGGCGAGACCTGCACCGGAAAACGGCTTCACGATGAACATGTGCGCCGTCGCCGGGTTGGCGTTCAGCGGCACGCGCTTCGAGACCGCATCGATCTTCCGAAGCGCATCCGCGAGGCCGTAGGGGTTGCCCGCGATTTGCGCGCCGCCGGCATCGGCCGAGAACTCGCGCGAGCGCGAGATCGCCATCTGGATCAGCATCGCGGCAATCGGTGCAAGGATGATCGTCGCGAGCAGTGCGATTGGATTATTGCCGCGATCGCGAGCGTCACCGCGGCCGCCATAGCCGCCGAACATTGCCGCGAACTGCGCCTGGCGCGCGGCGAACATGATTGCCGCCGCGATCGTCGCCGCGACCGAGCTGATCAGGATGTCGCGATTCTTCACGTGCGCGAGCTCGTGCGCGATGACACCTTCCAATTCGGTGTCGGAAAGAATCTGGAGGATTCCTTCCGTGGCCGCGACTGCGGCGTGTGAAGGATTGCGGCCCGTCGCGAACGCATTCGGCGACGCATCCGGAATGACGTACACCTTCGGCATCGGGAGCTGCGCCTGACGCGAGAGCCGCTCGACCATCCCGTACAACCGGTGGCCGGCGCCCACTTCCTGTGCACGGTACATGCGGAGGACAATCTTGTCCGAAAACCAGTACGAGCCGAGGTTCATCACGACGGCGAAAATGAAGCCTATGAGCATTCCGTTCGCGCCGCCGAGCAGTTGTCCGATGACGAGGAGCAGCCCGCTCAACGCGCCGAGCAGGAGCGCCGTTTTCAAGCCATTAGGCATATTCATATCTTACCGTGTCCGTCCTGGTCGCCGGGCGCAAGCAGTCCCGCGAGGAGCGCCGCGCGCCAGGCGAGCGACGACAGCTCGACGTGCTCGTGCGCCGCGTGCGCGCCATCGCCCACGGCCCCGAGACCGTCGAGCGTCGGCACGCCGAGCGCGGCCGTGAAGTTGCCATCGGACCCGCCACCGGCGCTGCCCTCGCCCAGCTCGCGCCCCAGGGAGGAGGCCACGGCGCGGGCGCGGGCGAACAGCTCGCGGCTGGCGGGCGTGCGCTCCATCGGGGGCCGCTCGAAACCGCCCCTAAGGGTAAGACGCGTTCCCGTTCTCACCGGTTGCAGGCTGCGTATCGCAGACTCAATCCTGTCCGCCGCCTCGCGGGTTGGCGCGCGTGCGTCGATGACCCCTCGCGCTTCTTCCGCCACGACGTTCGCGCGGGTGCCGCCGGAGATCACGCCGACGTTGACGCTGATGCCGTTCGGCAGATCCTGCAGTCGCTCGATTGCCGCGATCTGCGCCGCGAGCTCGTGAATGGCGCTCGCCCCCTTTCCGGGATCGAGTCCCGCGTGGGCCGCGATACCGTGCACGGTCAGCTCGAACTCGCCGCAGCCCTTCCGCGCCGTCTTCAAGACACCGCCCGGGAGCGCCGGCTCCAGAACGAACACCGCGCGGCAGCGCTGCGCCTCGGACTCGATCAAGGCACGCGACGTCTCGCTTCCGATCTCCTCGTCGGTGGTCCACATCATCACGATCGGCGCGTGCGGCGTCTCCGTGGCGCGCAACGCCTCGATCGCACAGAGCGCGATCGCGATCCCCGCTTTCATGTCGAACGTTCCAGGCCCGTGCAATCGATCGCCGTCGTGCCGAAGCGGCATCCGCGCGAGCGTCCCCACGGGCCAGACGGTATCGAAATGGCCGAGGAGCATCACTGGGTCGCCGGTGCCGGAGACCCGGGCGATGATGTGATCGCCACGCTCGCGTTGCGCGATGCGCTCGACGTTCGCACCAGCGGCGCGCACGATCTCCGCGAGCGCGGCGCCGCACCGATCCACGGCGGCCTTGTCAGTGCTCGGCGACTCCAGCCGAACGAGTGTCTCGATCGTCTCAATCAGCGAGTCGACATGGCGCTCGCAGTACTCGCGGACGGCGGACATCGAGGCCTATAATATCGAGATGCGCGCAGCCTTCCTCCTCTGTGTTGGCCTGTGTTGGTCTGTGGCTGGTGGAACAGTGAGCCTTTCAGGTTCGTCTGTGGCCCAGACGCCGCAGCCGTTCCCGAAGGTGGGCGCGCCAAAACCTGCGACGCCCCCGCCGACACAGGCCCCAGCCCAGCCGAGCGTTCAGCCGCCGCAACCGGCACCCGGCCCGAACGACGTCCCGACTGAGGAGATGCTCGGCGTGACGATCTATCCGGGCGCCGCGTTCCTCGCCTCGTATGACGCGGGACGCGGCCAGCGCTACTACCTGTTTGGCACCAATGCCGGCTTCCTCGAGATCGTGAACTACTACAGGACGGTGCTGAAGCAGAAAGGCGAGCTCGTGTACGAAGAGCCCGCGATCCACCAGTTCGACATCGGGAAGTTCAAGGAAGAGACGATGGCCTTTCCGCCAAGTGTGACGGTGAAGGACTACACGTGGGGCGGCTCGGCGGGTTATCTCAATCCGAAACGCGGCAAGCAGCCGGAGCGCTTCAAAACCGTCATTCAGATCGTCCCGGCGCCCGCGGTGCAGCCGTAGACTTCGCCAGGAACGCCGCCACCTCGCCGTTTTCCGGAAATGCCTGCGCGATGCGGCGGGCGACCTCTGTCGCCGCGGGGACATTCTTGTCGCGCAGCAGCATGTCCCAAAGCGCGAACTCCGCTTCCGCGTGGCTGAACGGATCGGTCGCGTCGGTGGCCGCCTCGCGCACGAGGGCAAGGCCTTTCTTCTTGTTGCCGCCTCCCAGGATCCACCGCGTGCCCCACGGCATGCGCGTGTTCACGATGTAATCGATCCACCCGCGCGCCACGCGCCCGCGCACGTGATTCGGCTCGAGCTTGAGCAGCGCATCGAGCGACTTGCGCGCTTCCCAGTACTCGTCCCACCCGGTCTTCTTGCCAAGCAATCCCAGCTGCAGCCAGACGTAATTCAGATCGAGCTTACCGAGGTAGAACAGCGTCGTCGAGTCGTTCGGATTCGTCTTCAGCGCCGCACGCGCGAGTGCCTGCCCGTGATGGAGATCGTCGGTGAACGCCGCGAGCACCGCGGGACATTTCGTGCACGCCTTCAGCGCTGCTTCCTTGTTGGTTCCGTTGTGCGCGTCCTGGCCGTTCAGCAAGCCGCGCAATTCGAACAAGAGCGCCGTCGTCCGCACCTCGTCATTCGCCAGATCGCGCTCACCTGATTCGCGCAGCGAGAGCGCGAGCGCCGCCGCTTGCTCGTAGTGGGCGTTATAGAAAAGGCGCTGCGCGTCGGCGAGGGTCGGCTGGGCGCCGGGGCGACCGGCGCTCGCGAGCAGGAGCGCCGCCGCGACGGCGAAAGATTTCATCATTCCTTCGGCACGTAGACTTCACCGCGCTTGCGGAATTCGAGGGACTTTTCTTCCATGCCCTTCTGCGCGCTTTCGCGAATCTGCTGCGTGAGCTCCATGCTGCAGAACTTCGGACCGCACATCGAACAGAAGTGCGCCACTTTCGCGCCTTCTGCCGGAAGGGTCTCGTCATGGAACGCGCGCGCCGTGACGGGATCGAGCGCGAGATTGAACTGATCCTGCCAGCGGAACTCGAAGCGCGCCTTCGAGAGTGCATCGTCCCACGCTTGCGCGCGAGGATGTCCCTTCGCGAGGTCCGCCGCATGGGCCGCGATCTTGTAAGCAATCACGCCCGCCTTGACGTCATCGCGGTTCGGCAGGCCGAGGTGTTCTTTCGGCGTGACGTAACAGAGCATCGCGGTGCCGTACCAGCCGATCATCGCGGCGCCGATCGCCGACGTGATGTGGTCGTAGCCGGGAGCGATATCCGTCGTCAGCGGCCCGAGCGTGTAGAACGGCGCTTCGTCGCACCATTCGAGCTGCTTCTCCATGTTCTCGCGAATGAGGTGCATCGGAACGTGTCCGGGTCCCTCGTTCATCACCTGCACGTCGTATTCCCACGCGATCTTCGTCAGCTCCCCCTGCGTCTTCAGCTCCGCGAACTGCGGTTCGTCGTTCGCGTCCGCGATGGATCCGGGACGCAGCCCGTCTCCGAGCGAAAACGACACGTCGTAGGCACGCATGATCTCGCAGATCTCACGGAAGTGCGTATAGGTGAAGTTCTCCTGGTGATGCGCGAGGCACCACTTCGCCATGATCGAGCCGCCGCGCGAGACGATGCCGGTCACGCGACGCGCCGTCATCGGGATGTACCGCAGCAGCACGCCGGCGTGAACGGTGAAGTAATCGACGCCTTGCTCCGCCTGCTCGATCAGCGTGTCGCGGTAGATCTCCCAGGTGAGGTCCTCAGGCTTGCCACCGACCTTCTCCAGCGCCTGGTAGATCGGTACTGTGCCGATCGGCACCGCGGAGTTTCGGAGGATCCATTCGCGCGTTTGATGGATGTCACGTCCCGTGGATAAATCCATCACCGTGTCGGCACCCCACAGCGTCGCCCAGCGCAGCTTCTCGACCTCTTCCTCAATGGACGAGCTCACGGCGGAGTTGCCGATGTTCGCGTTGATCTTTACCGCGAAGTGCCGGCCGATGATCATCGGCTCCAGCTCGAGGTGGTTGATGTTCGCCGGAATGATCGCGCGCCCGCGCGCGACCTCGGACCGGACGAACTCCGGATCGAACCCTTCGCGGATGGCGATGAATTCCATTTCAAGGGTCACGACGCCCTTGCGTGCGTAATGGAGCTGTGTCACCCCCGCCGTGCCTCTTCGCCGTGCGACCCACGGCTCGCGCAGCTTCGGCAGACCCTGGCGTACGTCGTGGCCGTGCGGTCCGCTCGCGTCGTAGACGCGGAGCGTCTCGCCGTTGCTCAGCGCGATCTCGCGCATCGGCACGCGGACGCCCGACGTTCCGTCGACGTAGACCTTGCGCGAGGCAGGGAAGGCGGAGGCGAAGTCCGCGGCGGCCAGGGGTGTGAACGTGGGGCGTGTACTCATGGAGGTCCCAAAATTTCACTATAACAGGTCGCGTCCCGCGGCGGACTCTATGCGAGCTTCCGCAGGATCAGGCACTTCAAATAGTAGGTCTCGGGGACGTTGATCAGGATCGGATGGTCGCGGCCCTGGGCGCGCTTCTCCACCAGCGAGACCTCGACGCCGGCGTCGGCGGCCGCGGCGGCGACGATGTCGACGAACATGCTCTCGCTCACGTTGTACGAGCAGCTGCACGTGACGAGAAACCCGCCAGGCTGCAGCAGCTTGAGCGCGCGCAGATTGATTTCCTTGTAACCGGACAGCGCCTTGCGGACGGCGGCCTTGTTCTTGGCAAAGGCAGGCGGGTCCAGGACGATCGTGTCGAACCGCGTGGCGGCGCGTTCCAGTTCGCGCAGCTCGTCGAACACGTTCATCGCGCGCGCCTCGACGTGCGCGAGACCATTGCGCGCGGCGTTCTCGCGGATACGCGCGACGGCGTCCTCAGAGATATCGACGGCGAGCACCGAGTCGCACTTCGGCGCGAGCGCGAGCGCGAAGCCGCCGTTATAGCTGAACGCATCCAGCAATCGACCGCGCGCGTAGCGCAGCGCGGCCTCGCGATTCTCCCGCTGGTCGAGGAACAGTCCCGTCTTCTGCCCTCGCCACGGATCGACCTGGTATTGGACGACGCCTTCGCGAACCTCGATCCGCTCCGGCACTTCCCCATGCAGCACCTCGACGCGCTGTTCGAGTCCTTCCAGCAGCCGAACGCGCGGATCGTTGCGCGCGAGAATCCCCTTCGGACGCGCGATGTCGACGAGCGCTGATGTGATCTCGCGCAACCGCCGATCGATGCCCTGCGACAGCGCCTGGACTACGAGATAGTCGCCGTAGCGATCGACGATCAGCGACGGCAGGCGATCCGCTTCGCCGTGCACGAGACGATACGCGGTCGCGTCGAGCGCGAGCGATTCACGGTAGGCCATCGCCGCGGCGAGGCGATCGCGCAGGAACGTCGCCGCCGGCGGCTTCGCACCGTGCGAGATCATCCGCAGCATGATCTCCGACTCGTCGCTGAAGAGCGCATGGCCGACGGGACGTCCGCGTCCGCTCACGACCTGCACGAGATCGCCGGCAGACGCCTCCACTTCTTCGACATCGCTGCGATAGATCCACGGGTGCCCCGCGCGCGCGCGATCCTCTCCCCGGCGGCCGATGACGACACTGGGCATACCGTATAATCGCATCTTATGCGCATCGCGATCGGCGCGGACCACGCGGGGTTCACGCTGAAGGAACATGTCGTCGTCACCCTGACGCGGCTGGGCCACGACGTCGACGATCGCGGCACGCACAGCGACATGCCGACCGACTATCCACCAATCTGCGCCGAGGTCGCGCGCCTGGTGCGATCCGGCAAGGCCGACCGCGGCATCGTCATCGGTGGAAGCGGACAGGGCGAACAGATGGCGGCGAACAAGGTCCACGGAGTTCGCGCCGCGCTCTGTAACGATCTCTACACCGCGCGCATGTCACGCGAGCACAACGACGCCAACGTCCTGGCGATGGGGGGACGCATCGTGGCGTTCGGCCTCGCGGACGAGATCGTTGCGCTGTGGCTCGGCACGGCGTTCGAAGGCGGCCGGCACCAGCGGCGTGTCGATCAGATCACCGAGATAGAACGAGGCTTCTAGATGTCCACGACCGAAACACCGTCGCGGTGGCGCACGCTCGCCACCACCGATCCGGAAATCGCCGACGCGATCCGGCACGAGCAGCACCGGCAGAACACCGGCCTGGAGCTGATCGCGTCCGAGAACTTCGTCAGCCAGGCCGTCCTGCAGGCTGCCGGCTCCGTGATGACGAACAAGTACGCCGAAGGGTATCCGGGAAAGCGCTACTACGGCGGATGTGAGTTCGTCGACGTCGCGGAATCGCTCGCGATTGATCGCGCGAAGAAATTGTTCGGCGCGGAACACGCCAACGTGCAGCCGCACTCGGGCGCGCAGGCGAACATGGCGGTGTACTTCACGCTGTTGAAGCCAGGCGATACGGTGCTCGGCATGAATCTCGCCCACGGCGGACATCTCACCCACGGCCACCCGCTGAATTTCTCCGGCAAGCTGTACAAGATCGTTCCCTACGGCGTGCGCAAAGACGACGAGCGGATCGACTACGAGGAGCTCGAGAAGCTTGCGCACGAACACAAGCCGAACATGATCATGGTCGGCGCGAGCGCCTACCCGCGTGTCATCGATTTCGAACGCGTCGGCGCGGTGGGAAAGGCAATCGGCGCGCCGGTCGTCACCGACATGGCGCATATCGCAGGTCTCGTGGCCGCCGGCGTCCACCCCAGCCCGGTGCCGCATTCCGACTTCGTGACGACGACGACGCATAAGACGCTGCGCGGACCGCGGGGCGGCATGGTCTTGTGCAGAGCGCAGTTCCAGAAAGACCTCGACCGGACAACGTTCCCTGGCATCCAGGGGGGACCGCTGATGCACATCATCGCGGCGAAAGCTGTCTGCTTCAAGGAAGCGATGGAGCCGACGTTCGTCGACTACCAGAAGCAGATCGTCGCGAATGCCAGGCGGTTGGCGGCGGGATTGTCTTCCGCGGGATTCCGTCTGGTGAGCGGCGGGACCGATAACCATCTCATGCTCGTCGACGTGTTCTCGAAGGGGATAACTGGCAAAGTTGCCGAGGCCGCACTCGGCAAGGCGGGCATCACCGTCAACAAGAACGCGATTCCGTTCGATCAGAACCCGCCGATGGTCGCCAGCGGCATCCGGGTGGGCACGCCCGCGATCACCAGCCGCGGCATGCGCGAGCCGGAGATGGACCGGATCGCCGAGTTCATCGCGCGCGCGCTCGCCTCGCCTGAGGACGACGCCGCGCTGGGACGAATCGAGGGAGAAGTCGAGGCTCTGTGCCGGAAGTTCCCGCTGTACCCCGAAGTCCAGAGCTGACCGCGGCGGTCGACGCCGTCTTCGCTCCCGGTGGCCCGCTCTCGTGCGCGCTCGAGGGCTTCGAAGCGCGTCCCGCGCAGCTCGAGATGGCCGCCGCGGTTGCCGACGTGTTCGCGGAAGGGGGCGTCCTGCTCGCCGAAGCCGGCACGGGCACCGGCAAGACGCTCGCCTACCTGGTCCCCGCGATCCTGAGCCGCCAGCGCGTGCTCATCTCGACCGGCACGAAGAACCTGCAGGAGCAGATCTTCTTCAAGGATCTGCCGGTATTGAAAGACACGCTCGGCATCCCGTTCACCGCGACCTACATGAAGGGACGCGGCAACTATCTCTGCCTCCATAAATTCGCAGCGCTGAAGAACGGCCCCGCGATCCACTCGCGCGAAGAGGCGATCGCGATCGAGTGCATCGACGAGTGGTCGCGCGAAACGGAGACCGGCGACCGCGCTGAGATGGACGACCTCCCCGAGGACCTGCCGTTCTGGCCGGACATTGCCGCGACAAGTGAGAACTGCATCGGCGCCGACTGCCCGCAGTTCAACGATTGCTTCGTCACGAAAATGCGGCAGCGCGCCGCCGAATCCGACGTCGTCATCGTCAATCACCACCTGCTCTGCGCGGACGCGTCGGTGCGACAGAGCGCGTTCGGCGAAGTCATCCCATCCTGCCGCTACGCGATCGTTGACGAAGCGCACCAGCTCGAGGACGTCGCGACGCAGTACTTCGGCCGCGCCGTCAGTAACTATCGCTTCGATGATTTCGCCCGCGACGTCGACCGCGCGATCTCGTCGAAGCAAATCGCGGATCGCGATCACGCGGACGCGTTGCACAACGACATCGATAACGTCCGCGATGGCGCGCGCCTGTTCTTCGGCACGCTGCAGATGCTGCGCTTCGACCAAAAGACGGGCGCGGAGAGCCGCATCCGCGTCACCGCGCCGCAGCTCGAGCGCGTCGCAGACGACGCGGTGATGCTGGCGCGCGCGCTCGAAGCCGTCGAAGCGACCATCGCGCTGACGAAGGACGTTTCCGAGGACGTGCTCGCGCTTGGACGCCGCGCGCAGGAGCTGCGCGACGACGTGACGTTCCTGACGCAGGCGGATGATCCCGGCCACGTGTATTACCTGGAGATTCGCGGCCGCGGCGTGTTCCTGCGCGCCTCGCCAATCGATGTGTCCGACATCATCCGGGAGATGCTGCTGGACCGGATGGTCGCGACGGTGTTGACGTCCGCGACGCTGACCGTGGACGGCCGCTTCGATTACGTGCGCGCGCGCCTCGGCATCCGCCGTGCGCACGAAGCGAGACTCGCGTCCGAGTTCGACTACACGCGTCAGGCCATCCTGTACCTCCCGAAGAAAATGCCCGACCCACGGTCGCCCGAGTTCGTCGCGGCGGCGGGGCGCGAAGTCGTCGAAATATTGAAACGCACCGATGGGCGCGCGTTCGTGCTCTTCACGAGCTACAACAACCTGCGGCAGGTGCACGAGTTCGCGTCGACGCGCGTGCCCTACCCGATGCTCGTGCAGGGGTCCGCGCCACGCACGGCGCTGCTGCGCGATTTCAAGGCGACGCCGAACGCCGTCCTGTTCGCCACCTCCAGCTTCTGGCAGGGTGTCGACGTCGTCGGCGAGTCCCTGAGCTGCGTCATTATCGACAAGCTGCCGTTCGCCTCCCCCGGCGATCCGATCACCTCGGCACGGATCGAAGCGATTAATAACGAGGGGGGAAACGCGTTCGGCGAATACCAGATTCCCCTCGCGATTCTGGCGCTCCAGCAGGGATTGGGCCGCCTGATCCGCCACCGGCAGGATCGCGGTGTCCTTGCCGTTCTCGATCCGCGGCTGCGGACGATGGGCTATGGACGCAGATTTCTTGCATCTTTACCCCCCGCACCTGTAACGAACGACATCGAAAGTATCGATAAGTTCTTCGATGCATGAAGTGCGTACGGGGGCGGTCCGCCCGATCCTGAAATGGGCCGGGGGGAAACGTCAACTCCTGCCGGAACTGCGGCCGTTCTATCCGCGCCAGTTCGATCGCTACGTGGAACCGTTCCTGGGAAGCGGCGCGGTGTTTGTCGATCTCCACAATCTCGGCCTGCTGAAGGGGCGCAAGGTCGCGCTGTCGGACAACAATGCCGACGTCATCGGCTGCTACCGATGCGTGCGCGATTATCCGGACAAGGTGATTGCAGCGTTGCGCGGCCTTGAGATGGACTATCAGGCGGGCGGGGCGGCGCACTTCTACGAGATTCGCGACAGCGCGTTCAATCCGGCTCGGCGCGCATTACAGCAGACTGGCGATCCCGCGCGTTCGTATACGCCGATGCTCGCCGCGATGCTCATTTTCCTGAATCGCACGGGATTCAACGGGCTGTTCCGCGTGAACGGCCGCGGGGAGTTCAACGTGCCGGTCGGACGGTACGCGAGCCCGCGCATCTGCGACGAGGAGAACCTCTACGCGTGGAGCGAGGTCCTGAGTAAGCCGGGACGTACGCTGCGCGTATGGGCATTCGATCGCGCGCTCGCAAGCGTTGGTGAGGATGATTTCGTGTATCTGGATCCCCCCTACGCACCGGTGAGCGGCACCTCGCGCTTTACCGCCTACACGGCGGCTGGGTTCGGCGCTGCAGAGCAGGAGTCACTGCAACGGACCGTAATCACGCTCGCATCACGTGGCGCTTCGGTGTTGCTCAGCAACTCCGCCGCGCCACAGATCAAGCAGCTCTACGCGCGACACCGCGGTGCGCGCTCGGCGGGACTCCGCGCCACGACGGTCGCCGCAAGGCGCGCCATCAACTCTCGCGCGGCGAGCCGAGGCCCGGTGCGCGAATACCTCATCACCAACGTCGCCCGCCGCTCGGTGTAAACTGTTCTCCTGTCAGTTTTTCACTGGAGGATTCCGATGACGAGCGCCACCATACGCCGGACGCTCTCGATTTGCGCTTTGGCCTTCGGCCTGGCCATCGTCGCCGCTCCCGCGTTCGCGCAGACGGGACAGATAAAAGGAAAGGTCGTCGACGCCCAGGGTAACCCGGTGGACGGCGCCAAGATCGTGCTGTACAACACCCAGACGAACCGCTCCCTCGAGACGAAGTCGAACAAAAAGGGGGAGTATATCCAGGTCGGGCTCTCCCCCGCCAAGTACAAGGTGACGGCCTCGAAGGGTGACCTGTCGCAGGCGCAGGACGTCGACATCCACCTCGACATGGTGAATCTCGACTTCAAGCTGACCGCCGGTGGCGGCGGTGGCGGCGGCGGCGCGATGTCGAAAGAAGAAGCCGCGAAAATGAAGGCGAAGGCGGAGGCCATGACCAAGTCGTTCAATGAAGGCGTCGAGCTCAGTAACGCCGGAAAGAACGACGAAGCGATCGCGAAGTTCAACGAAGTAATCGCCGTGATGCCGGCTTGTGCCGAGTGCTACGCGAACATCGGCACGGTGCAGACTCGCGCGAAGAAGTACGACGAGGCGGAAGCCGCCTACAAGAAGTCGATCGAGCTCAAGCCGGATTTCGCCGAGGCGTACAACGGGCTTGCGAATCTTTACAACACCGAGAAGAAGTTCGAGCTGGCTGCCGAGGCGAGCAAGAAGGCGATGGAACTCAGCACGGGAGCCGCGGGTGCCGCTGGAACCGCGGGCGCCGCAGCAGGCGGCAACGCGTCCGCCGTCTTCAATCAGGGTGTGATCCTGTGGAACGCCGGCAAGATTCCCGAGGCGAAGGCGCAGTTCGAGGCGGCCGTGAAGCTCGATCCGAACATGGCCGACGCGCAGTACTGGCTCGGCATGGCGCTCGTGAACGGCGGGGACACCGCCGGCGCGAAGCCGAAGTTCGAGGCGTACCTGAAGCTCGCGCCGACCGGTCAGTACGCCGACACGGCGAAGGCGATACTCGCTTCGATTAAGTAGGGGTTCAAGGGTTCAAAGGGTTCGAGGGATTCGGGGCCGTTGAACCAGATCCAGGCAAATATCACCGCCGTCCGCGAGCGTATCGCCGCGGCGGCGGCCGCTGCGGGCCGCCGGCCCGACGACGTCCGGCTTCTGGCGGTCTCCAAGACGTTCGACGCCGACCACGTTCGGGCCGCGTACGCGGTGGGGCAGCGCGACTTCGGCGAGAACAAAGTCCAGGAAGCCCTGCAGAAAAGGGACGAAACGGCCGATTTAGATATCAAGTGGCACCTGATAGGCCACCTCCAGTCGAACAAGGCGAAGAAAGCCACGCCGGCTTTCGCCGCCATCCATTCGATCGACTCCATCGACCTGCTGCGCCGCGTGGACGCGACGGCGGCCGATGCGGGGGCGGCGCCCGACCTGTACATCCAGGTGGACCTCGCCGGGGAGTCGACGAAGTTCGGCGCCCCGGAAGCGGACGTACGCGGCATAGCGCGGGCGGCGATGGAATGCCGCGCCGCACGGTTGAAAGGCCTGATGCTGTTGCCGCCGTGGTTCGACGACGCCGAGCTTGCGCGCCCATACTTCCGCCGCCTGCGCGACCTGCGCGAGCGCCTGGTGGAGGACGGGATTGACCGTTCGCGGATGCGGGAATTGTCGATGGGAATGAGCCACGATTTCGAGGTGGCGATCCAGGAAGGGGCCACGCTCGTGCGCGTGGGCACGGCGATTTTTGGTAAACGGACTGTGAGGACCTGATGTTCGACCGCACGACACCCCGCCCGACCGACGATCCCGTCGCGCCGCAGCCGCCCGAGCGCGTGATGCGCATCACGCCGCTGGATATGCGCCAGCAGCGGTTCAAGCCGGCGATGCGCGGGTACGATCGCACCGAGGTGGTCGCGTTCCTGACTGAGGCCGCCGACGACTACGAGCACGCGATGCGCGAGATCGATCGCCTGCGCAGCGACTTGATGCGCATGGAAGCGTTACTCGCGGAGCACCGTCTGCGCGAGAACAACCTTCGCGACACGCTGCTCACGGCGCAGCGCGTCACGGACGATCTCAAGGAAAACGCGCAGAACGAGGCCAAGCTGATCGTGCGCGAGGCGCAGGGACGCGCGGACCTGCTGTTGCAGAAGGCACAAGTGAGACTCGAGGAGCTCGATCGCGACGTGAACGAGCTCAGGCTGCGCCGGCGCGATGCGGAAGGCACGCTCGAAGCGTCGATCCAGGCGATCTACCGAGCGCTGGAATTCATCCGCGACCAGGACGAGACGCGCTCGGACGAGAAGGTCCTCCTGCACCGGCCACGGCAGTCCGAACAGCCGTCTTCATCGGCGGCGTCGAAGCCGATCATTGAAGAGCGAAAAGCCTCGAGCTGAGGCAGTCCTGAATATCCGCGTCATCCCGCGGTCCCCGCGCACGCGCGTGGACGGCACGCGGGGTGGCGCGATCCTCATCCGCCTCGCTGCCCCACCGGTCGAGGGCGCCGCGAACGACGCCCTCATCGCTTTCCTCTCCGAAACGCTCAACATTCCGCGACGGGCCATCACACTGATCGCAGGTGAGAAGTCTCGCGACAAGCGAGTGCGGATCGACGGACTCGACGAACGCACGATCGTGAGACGGCTCTTCGAAGCTTAGCGCCTCGCGTACCGCGATATTGTCCGGTGTGCTACATCTAATGACGTGAAGCCATATATTCCCCATGTGGGAGCCGCGACCGGTCATTCCAAAATGTTGGCCTTTGGAACTGCTGGCCAACGCGAGCGGGTCCCCACGAAAACCCGTTCATCAGGAAGCCGGCGCACACCAGCACAACACCGGTAACCGTCGCATGAGACCACGTAAGGTCGGACGGCCGATAAGATAGCATTCCAATCGACAGTCACGACTCGGCAATCCGTGTAATCGACAGTCGTCAGTCTGCAGTCGCCAATGCTCCTCATCCGTCACGCGCGACAGCTGATCACGTGCGCCGGAGCGGCCCCGCGGCGCGGCCCTGCCCAGCGCGCGATTGAAATCATCCAGGATGGCGCCGTCGCCTCAGATGTCGAGCGCATTCTCTTCGCGGGCCCGGACCGCGAGCTGCCCGATTCGTTGACATCAGCCCCCGATACTCGTGTCATCGACGGCCGCACATTCTCCGTCGTGCCCGGGTTCGTGGACGCCCACACGCACGCGATGTTTGCCGGGGATCGCCGCGACGAGCTGCGGCGGCGGCTGGGCGGCGCCACCTATGCCCAGGTCGCGGCGGAAGGTGGCGGCATCGTCTCCACCGTGCGCGCAACACGCGCAGCCAGTGAAGACGAACTCGTCGAGGCCACGCGGCCACGCCTCGCGGAAATGCTCGCGTGCGGGACGACGACCGCAGAGATCAAAAGCGGCTACGGCCTCGATCTCGATACGGAACTGAAAATGCTCCGCGCGATCCGGCGGCTCTCCAACGAGCAGCGGATCGACATCGCGGCGACGTTCATGGGCGCGCACGAAATCCCGATCGACTTCCGGAATCGCCGGGAGGAGTACGTCCGTCTGGTAATCGACGAGATGATTCCTGCCGTCGCGGCAGACGGACTGGCGGAGTGGTGCGATGTCTTCTGCGAGACGGGCGTCTTCACGCCGGACCAATCCACCCGCATCCTGCAGGCCGGCGCCGCGCGAGGACTGAAACCGCGCATCCATGCGGACGAACTCGGCGCCAGTGGCGGGTCGCAGGTCGCCGCGGCGGTCGGCGCGCGGTCCGCCGACCACCTGATCTTCGTGCCCGAAGACGGCATCCGCGCGATGCGCGACGCCGATGTCGTCGCCACGCTGCTGCCGAATGCCGCGTTCTACCTGAAGCTCGCACGCTTCGCACCGGCGCGCGCGCTGATTGATGCCGGCGTTCCGGTCGCGCTTGCGACGGACGTCAATCCAGGCGGAGGGTTCTCACCGTCGATGCCGTTTGCCATGACGCTGGCGTGCTTCGGGATGGGGCTGACATTCGAAGAAGCGCTCGTCGCAGCGACCATCACCGGCGCGTACTCGCTCGACCGCCACGCTTCCGTCGGCAGCCTCGAAGCCGGTAAACTCATGGACGCCGTGCTGATCGCTGGTGATGCCATCGACCTGATTCGCGTTGGGGTCGCATCGATCGCAGGCGTGATCAAGCGTGGTGAGATAGTCATCGGCGAGCGGGTAATCGGGCGATCGGTAATCGGGTAATTGGGAGCGCGCTGATTTGAAGCTGACGGATCGCACGGTCACGAGCCTGCTGGATGCCTTTCGATCGCGGGAACCGACGCCCGGCGGGGGATCGGCCGCCGCCCTCGCGGGTGCGATGGGAGCGTCGCTGCTGGCCATGGTCGCGGGATTGCCGAAATCCCGCGCCGCGACGGCGGAGGATGCTGCACGCTTGAAGGCGGCGGGCGAGCGCTGCACCGCGCTCGCATCGGAGCTATCGTCGCTCATCGACAGGGACAGCGACGCGTACGGGCTGGTCATGGCCGCTTATAAACGGCCGAAAGCGACCGAAGACGAGAAGGCGGCGCGGTCAGCTGCAATCCAGGATGGGATGCGCGGGGCGATTGCGGCGCCGCTCAGCGTCATGCGCGCCTGCACGGCGGCCGCCGAGCAGGGTGTCGTGATCGCAGAATTTGGGAACGCGTCCGCCGCGAGCGACGGCCAGGTCGGCCTGGAACTGCTCGGCGCGGCGTTGCGCGGCGCGAAGCTGAACGTCGAGGTCAACCTTGCAAGCGTGAAGGATGCGGAGTACGCGGCGGCCATCCGGCGCGAGGTCGAGGAGTTCGAACGTGCGATCGCGCACGAGACCGCGGCAGCGCGGCGCGCTTACGGCGTGGTGTAATCGAAGTCGAAGCGGCGCGCGTATCCTGGCGCCACCTGCACCATGACCGCGTAGGTCGTCTTGATCACCACATGATCGCCGGTGCCGACAATGGTTTTCCTGGTGATCTCGATGAAGTCCGCGTCGAGCGGCACCTGGTTCTCCGACGCCGCCTTCATCACGCCCCCCTTCAGGAACTCATCGCTCTTCCCTGCTCCGAAGAGCGCGATTTCGCGTACCGCATCCTTGAACTGCTGGTCGTGGAAGAACACCATGCCGACGCGCAGGCCGGCGTTCGCGAGGAGCAGGAAGACAATGAAGCCGAGGACCTTCTTGATCATGATTGGCGTTCAGCGAATCTGGCGGAACAGCCGCTCCCAGCGGGTCTTCGTGAAGAAGTGCGTGACGACTGATCCCATGCGTTTGATCGACGCGCCGAGTCCTTCATCCAGATAATCCTCGCGCCCTGATTCGTACGACCAGTAGATCAGCAGCGACTTCCCTTTCACATACTCGCGCGGCAGGAACCCCCAGTAGCGGCTGTCCTGCGAGTTGTCGCGGTTGTCCCCCATGACGAAATACTTATCGGCCGGAACCGTCACGGGCCCGAAGCGCTCGCGCAGATCGTAGGACGTGACCTCCTGGTAGTCGCTGGACGGCGGCGTCAGGAAGTGGACGTAGGGCTCGTCGAGCCCCTGGCCGTTCACGTACACCTTCTTGTTCCTCAATTCGATCGTCTCGCCCGGCAGACCGATCACGCGCTTGATGAAATCACGATCCGGCTCGTCGGGATACTTGAACACGACGATGTCGCCGCGGCGGATCGATCGCACCGGCAGGACCGCGCGCCCAATGCGCAGCGGCGTCGGACCGAAGATGAACTTGTTGACGAGCAGGTGATCGCCGATGAGGAGGTTGTTCTCCATTGACCCGGTCGGGATCTTGAACGCCTGCACCACCCACGTGCGCACGAACAGCGCGAGGATCACCGCGATGACGATCGACTCGAAGTATTCGCGGACGACGGACTTTTTGAACGTCATTCAGTGTCCATCTTCAGCACCGCGAGGAACGCTTCCTGCGGGATCTCCACGCGGCCGACACGCTTCATCCGCTTCTTGCCTTCCTTCTGCTTCTCGAGCAGCTTGCGCTTGCGCGAGATGTCGCCGCCGTAGCACTTGGCGAGGACGTTCTTGCGCATCGCCTTGACCGATTCACGCGCGATGATGCGGCCGCCGATCGCCGCCTGGATCGCGACCTCGAACATCTGGCGCGGGATCAACTCGCGCATCTTGGATGCGAGCTGCCGGCCGCGCGCGTAAGCCGCGTCCTTGTGCACGATCACCGACAGCGCGTCCACCGGCTCCTCGTTCACGAGAATGTCCATCTTGACCAGCGGCGATTCCCAGTAGCCCGTCACATGATAGTCGAGCGACCCGTAGCCGCGGGAGATCGTCTTCAGGCGATCGTAGAAGTCGAGCACGACCTCGTTGAACGGCAGCTCGTAGGTGATCAGCACGCGGTCGGTCGAGAGGTACTCGAGCCCTTTCTGGATACCGCGCTTCTCCTGGCACAACTCCAGGATGCCGCCGACGTGCGCCGACGGCGTCAGGATCATCGCGGTGATGACGGGCTCCTCGATCTTCTCGATGCGTCCGACATCCGGCAGCTTGGCGGGGCTGTCGATCTCCTGCACCACGCCATCCGTCGTCGTCACGCGGTACAACACGCCCGGTGCGGTCGTGATCAGGTCGACATCGAACTCGCGCTCGAGCCGCTCCTGGATGATTTCCATGTGCAGCAGGCCGAGGAAGCCGCAGCGGAACCCGAAGCCGAGCGCGAGCGACGTTTCCGGTTCGAAGTGGAACGAGGCGTCGTTCAGCCGCAGTTTCTCCAGCGCGTCGCGCAGCTGCGGGTACTCGCTGCCTTCCACGGGATAAAGACCCGCGAACACCATCGGCTTCAGTTCCTTGAAGCCAGGGAAGGCTTCCACGGCCGGGTTCGAGGCGTCGGTGATTGTGTCGCCAATCTGCGCGTCTGTGACGGTCTTGATGCCGGCGAAGATGAACCCGACTTCGCCGACCCCGAGCTCCGCGACAGGCATCGGCTTTGGCGAGAACGTGCCGACCTGCTCGACCTGGTATTCCTGGCCCTTGGCCATGAAGCGGATCTTCATCCCGGCGCGGATGGTGCCGTCGATGACACGCGAGAGGATGATCACGCCGCGATACGGGTCGTACCACGAATCGAAAATCAGCGCCTTCAGCGGAGCGTCCGGATCGCCTTTCGGCGATGGGAGGCGATGCACTATGGCTTCGAGGATGTCGTGGACGCCCGTGCCTTCCTTCGCACTCGCGAGAATCGCGCCGCTCGCGTCGAGACCGACGATGTCTTCGATCTGGCGCTTCGCTTCGTCCGGCTGCGCGCCCGGCAAGTCGATCTTGTTGATGATGGGGACGATTTCGAGGTTGTTCTCGACAGCAAGGTAGGCATTCGCCAGCGTCTGCGCTTCGACTCCCTGCGACGCGTCCACGATCAACAGGGCGCCTTCCGACGCGGCCAGCGAACGCGTCACTTCGTACGAGAAGTCGACATGCCCGGGCGTGTCGATCAGGTTCAAAATGTAGGTCTCGCCGTCATCCGCGTTGTAGGTGAGCCGGACGGCGTGTGCCTTGATCGTGATCCCGCGCTCGCGCTCGAGGTCCATGGAGTCCAGGACCTGAGCCTCCATCTCGCGCTTCTGCAGCGCGCCCGTCATCTCCAGGAACCGGTCCGCGAGTGTGGACTTGCCGTGATCGATGTGGGCGATGACTGAGAAATTGCGAATGCGAGTCTGATCCATTTTTCCGGGAAGTAACGGGAAATTATAGCATTTGCGGGACTTCCGCCTTTCGCTCGCACGTGGAACGAGCCTGGCAACGACAATGGCGCATGGAGGCCGCTCCTTTCAATCGTTCTGCCGAGTCACTGGCTCATCCCGCGCGCCGCTGGCTGGAAGTGCTGACGCGATGGGGCTTCATTGCGAATGCCGTCGTGTACTTGATCGTAGGCATCCTGGCCGTGCGCTGGGCGATGGGAGCCGGAGGGGAACTGACGAATCCCGCAGGTGCGTTCAGAGAACTTCGGGAACAACCTTTCGGTAAGCCGCTGCTCATCGCGCTGATTCCGGGCTTCTTCAGCTACGCGCTGTGGCGCGTGCTCGCGGCTGTATTCGACGGTGACCGCGACGGCAACTCGTGGGGCGGACTCTTCAATCGTGCATTCGGGGTGCTGAAAGGGATCCTGTATGCGGCGGTCGGGATGACGGCCATTCGTCTCGGTTTTGGCACGTCGACAGGCGCAGCTGATTCGGTCGCGAAGGTGCTGCGCGGAGACGCCGGCCCGATAATCATGTTCATCGTCGCCGGCGCGCTATTCGCGTTTGCCTCCTTTGAGATTTATCGCGCGTGCCAGGCGAAACTCAGTCAGGGGCTGCAGCTGTACGGCACCGGCGCGCGCGCACGCGACTGGATCGTTGGCGTCAGCCGCTTCGGCATCGGCGCGCGAGGCATGGTCATCGGCGCATTTGCCGTTCTGCTGTTTCGCTATGCCGCCGCCGGACGCCCGAAGGTTCCCGCCGCGCAGCAGTCATTTCGCGTCCTCGGCGACATTCATCCCGTGCTGTATCTGCTCGCGGGCGCTGGCATCATCGCGTACGGCATCTACCTGATCGTGCTGGCGCACTACCGCCGCGTTAAGACGACCGCGTGATCGCGCTTGCAGGCCTCGAGAGCGAGGAGTCAGCACCCGGGTCGTGCCGGGTCAGCACGGCACGCGAGGAGCTCTTCGAGCGCCTGTCTGACCTCCTCACGCGCGTCTCTTTCCTGCGCGCGCCGGTTCGCCGCCTTCCTCCACTTCACGAGGGCGTCGAACAGGGGCATCACAGGCACTCCTATCGTACCGGGATACAACGTGCTCGACCGGAACGGCTCCGGCGTGACCCGCTGGAGGAACTCGAAATGATACAGCGGCATCGAGGGGCGGACGTAAGACGGAACCGATGACGAGGGCCAGTTCGCCCAGAGGGGTGGCTGCGTTTTCCGCCCGAGGATAGTCACGCGAAAGACCGGTCCTTCAGCGGGGTGCGGCGCCGACACGTCTAACACCGGCGCGGACTCGGCCAGCGCCTTACGGATCCGTTGCAGGTCGATCGAGTCGGAAGCGCCGCCCGACGCCACCTGCGCGAGCACCAGGCCCAGGAGAACGGCCGTGCACACGTCTTATGACGTCGATCGCGCCTCCACGGCCGTTTCGCGGCACCGCCGCAGCTCACGCATGCCGCTCATGCTCCAGCAGCCACTGCTTCCGCCATTTGCCGCCGCCGTAGCCGCATAACGTGCCGTCGGCGCGGATGACGCGATGGCAGGGGACGATGATGGCGATCTGGTTCTGGCCGTTGACGCGCCCGATGGCGCGGACGGCGCCGGGTGAGCCCACGCGGCGCGCCAGGTCGGTGTACGACCGCGTCTCGCCATAGGGGATCTCGCACAGCGCCTGCCACGCCGCGAGCTGGAACGGCGATCCGCGCTGCTTCAACGGGATGTCGAACTCGCGGCGCGCCCCTGCGAAATACTCGCGCAGCTGAGTAGCCGTGCGGCGCAGAATCGGGTGGTCGCCGGGAACAATTGCGGAACCAAGAGTTTTCCGCAGCTCGCGTAGTTCTGTTTCCAGCGCACGCCGATCCACGAACTCGAGCAACTCGAGCCCTTCGTCACCAGCAATCGCGAGCATCGGCCCCAGCGGACTCTCGATCCACGTCGCGGTGAGCAGCGCCTGGTCCCGCGCACGTCCCGGCGTTTCACCGAATACCCGTGCAAAGGCATCGCGGAAGCCGCTGTCCGAATCGAACCCGGCGTCCATTCCCGCATCAATCGTGGCCGCGCCGGCGTGCAGCGCCTTCATCGCCGTGCCCAATCGGCACGCGCGCTGGTAGGCCTGGAACGTCATCCCGAAACTGCGTTTGAACGTCCGACGCACCTGCACGGGATCGAGACCGCGCACGCGAAGGTCGTGGTCGCGCAGTTTCAGATCCGGATGCGTTTTGATCTCGTCGAGGAGCGGCGCGAGCCAATTTGGCGTCCCCGTGCCCGACGACATCGGCTCGCACAACTGGCACGGGCGATATCCCCGGTGCAGCGCCTCCTGGATGGTCGGCGCGAACTCCACGTTCTCGGGCTTCGGCTTCCGCGCATGGCACGTCGGCCGGCAAAAGATTCCGGTCGTCCGCACGCAGGCAAAGAAGAGTCCCTCGAACGATTGGTCGCGCTCCACGAGCGCGCGGTACATCTCGGCGGTGGAAGGCAGCGTCATCATGAGCCCGAGGATACCGGCGCCGCATTGTACGTCGCTACCGGGTTTTGGACGGGCAATTCCGCCGGCCCTTCGATGTTCGATGCCCGATGGTCGATGTGTTTATCGGTCATCGGTCATCGTTGGTCCAGCGGCAGGAACTGCTGCGGGTACGTCGGCCCGATGTAATCCGTGCGCGGACGAATCAGCCGGTTGTTTTTGTATTGTTCGAGGCAGTGCGCGGTCCAGCCCGAGACGCGGCTGACCGCGAAGATCGGTGTGAACAGATCGATGGCGATGCCGAGGGTGTAGTACGTGGACGCCGAGTAGAAGTCCACGTTCGGATAGAGCTTCTTCTCGCCCGTCACCAGCGCCTCGATGCGCTGCGACATGTCGAACCAGCGCGTGTTGCCGGCGCGCTCGCCGAGGTCCTTCGACATCCGCCGCAGGTGCGTTGCGCGCGGATCCTCGGTGCGGTAGACGCGGTGACCGAAGCCGGGAATCTTCACCTTGCGCGCGAGCTTGCCGCGAATCGCTTCGTCGACGCGCTCCGGCGCCGCCTCGGGACCGATTTCTATCAGCAGCCGCATCACATCCGCGTTCGCGCCGCCATGGAGCGGTCCCTTCAGCGCACCGATCGCGCCGACGGTCGCAGAGTAGATGTCCGTCAGCGTTGCGGCGGCGACCCGCGCCGCGAAGGTCGAGGCGTTGAGCTCGTGATCCGCATGGAGGATCAGCGCCATATCGAACGCACGCGTCGAGAGCGCGTTCGGGCGCTCCCCTTTCAACATGTAGAGAAAGTTCGCCGCGTGACCGAGCGCGGGATCCGGCTGGATAGGTCCGCCTCCCGCCTGCAATCGGCCGTAGGTAGCGACGATGCTGCCCATCTGTGCGGTGAGCCGAACGGCCTTGCGGTACTGCGCCTGCGGGGAGTTGTCGCTCGCCTCGGGATCGTACTGCCCGAGCGCAGACGTCAGCGTTCGCAGCATGTCCATGCCATCGGACGCCGGGAGCTGTTTCATCAGCCGCAGGATCGATTCCGAGACTGGCCGTGCGGCGGCGAGCTCCGACTGCAGGTCGCCGAGCTCCGCGCGATTGGGCAGGCGTCCATGCCAGAGCAGATAGCAGACTTCCTCGAACGTCGCGCCCTTGGCGAGGTCGTGGATGTCGTACCCGTAGTACGCAAGAACGCCGCGGTCCCCGTCCAGATAGCAGATGGACGACGTCGCGGCGACTACGTCTTCGAGGCCGGCCTTGGGCTTCGCTTCGTCTACAGCCACGCTCGAATCATATCTCGATCAGGCGCAGAATAGGCGGCGTCATGAGAATGCTGCTCGCGATGTCACTTGCTGGCTTTCTGACGCAGCAGCCTGTCGCAGCGCCTGACTCCAGGCAGTGGACGGCCGCCGAGGATCATCAGAACATGATGGACCAGCTCGGGATCAGGGTACTGCGCCCGGGTCCGAGCGGCAACGAGGCGGCGCCCAATCACGCGAACTACGACGAGGCAGCCGCCAATCCTTTTCAGAATCTGCCTGACCCCCTGACGCTGGATGACGGCACGAAAGTCACAACGCCTCGGATGTGGAGCGTCCGTCGGCGCGAGATCGTGGAAGCGTTCGAGCGTGAAGTGCTCGGTCGCGTTCCGAAGCGTGTGCCACGGGTGACATGGACGGTCGTCCACGCCATGGCCGATCGCATCGGTGGCCAACCCGTCGTCTCGAAACAGCTGGTCGGACACGTGGACAACTCCGCGTATCCGGCGATTGCGGTCGATATCCAGGTGTCGCTCGTCATCCCGGCTGACCTGCAGACGCGGGCACCGGTGATGATCATGTTTCGCGGCGCGGGACTGCCATCGCTGCCTCCCGGGAGTGATCCGCCGGCGACCGAACAGCTCATCGCCGACGGCTGGGGCTACGCTCTGCTCAACCCCGCGAGCGTCCAGGCGGACAACGGTGCCGGCCTCAGAAGCGGAATCATCGGCCTCCTCAACAAGGGGCAGCCGAGAAAACCGGATGACTGGGGCGCGCTGCGCGCGTGGGCCTGGAGTGCCGAACGGCTGCTCGATCACCTGCGCCGCGATCGCGCCGTTGACGCCCGGCGCGTCGGGATCGAAGGAGTATCGCGATACGGGAAGGCGGCCCTCGTTACGATGGCGTTCGACACACGTTTCGCCGTGGCGCTCGTCGGTTCCTCGGGTGAAGGAGGCGCCAAACTGCACCGGCGCAACTGGGGCGAAGCGGTCGAAAATCTCACCGGGACCGGCGAATATCACTGGATGGCGGGAAACTTCCTGAAGTACGGCGCGGCCGATGCGACGTTCGGCAGCAGGAATGCCGGCGACCTTCCGGTGGACGCCCACGAGTTGATCGCGCTATGCGCGCCGAGGCCGACGTTCATCAGCTATGGCGTGCCGGAAAAAGGGGACGCTCGCTGGCTCGATCATCAGGGCAGCTACATGGCCGCCGTTGCGGCCGGCCCCGTGTTCCGGCTGCTCGGTGCGAAAGACCTTGGCACGTCCGACGACTATCGAACCGAGAAGATGCCGCGCGTGAACACCGGGCGCCTCGACGGCCAACTCGCCTGGCGGCAGCACGACGGCGGACATACGGACGGTCCGAACTGGAAATACTTCATTCCCTGGGCCGATCGCTTCCTCGCCCACGCCCCGCGCCGGGCCTCGTCGCAGGGGACCGCCGATCGGCCGGCGCCGCGCGACGATGCGAACTCGAAGACTGCGCACGCGCAGCTTCTGGAGAAGGCGCGCACTGGTCGCATCGATGTGTACTTCATTGGCGATTCGATTACGCGCCGATGGGGCGCCACTGACTATCCGGAACTACTCGCAAACTGGAAGGCCAACTTCTTCGGGTGGAACGCGGCCAACTTCGGCTGGGGCGCTGACCGGATCCAGCACGTCCTCTGGCGTCTCGAGCATGGCGAGCTCGATGGCGTAAACCCGAAGATCATTGTCGTCCTCGCCGGCACGAACAACATCGGATCAGAGCCGGGCGGCGAGGCGAGGATCGAGGAGATCACGCATGGCCTGAAGGCGCTCGTCGAGACGTGCCGCCGCAAGGCTCCGGTCGCGACGATCGTGCTGACGGCGATCTTTCCGCGCAACGACAACATCGCCGTCATGCCGGAGATCGATCGGGTCAATGCGAATCTCGCACGCATGGCGGATGGCCGCGGGATCCGCTACGTGGACGTGAACCGCAAGCTGGCGGGCGAGGACGGCCGGCTGTTCGACGGAATGATGAACGCGGATCGGCTGCATCCCACGATCCGCGCGTATCAGATCTGGGCCGATGCGCTGAAGCCGATCTTCACGGAGATTCTGGGTCCGCCGGCCGCGACCGACCATGCCCCGCCGCCTACGGGTGATCCCTCGGCGCGCGGGCGAGGCAGTGCGTCTACTTTGCGATCTCGGGCGCCATCTCCTCGTCACCCGTGAACTGCTGCAGGATCGAGAGCAGGCCGGTGTAGAGGAAACCGATCTGGAAGAGCATCAGGAACGGCAGCGTGCCGTAAATCTGATTGATGAGCGCGTAAAACACGGTGCCGGTGAAGTACAGGCCGAGCGCCACCTCGATGATCGACTGGACGCCCACCGTCTGGTGGTACTTCTTGCCGGCCCACTCGTCGCTGTCGCGCTCGATGCCGTACTTCGGCGTGCGCGCGAACTCGCTTTCCTTCCGGAACAGCGCTTCGAGGACCGCGCGCGTGTTGTTCACCGACAAACCGATCCCGATCGACATCAGGAACGGCAGGTACTTCAGTCGCGTGCGCCAGTCGGGATACAGCTCGCGCTGCGAGACGATGTAGAAGTTACAGACCGAAAGGGTCGCCGCCGCGAACAGCGGGATGTCGATGAGCAGCATCTCGGTCCAGCCCATGTTGTACCGGACCCACATGGCCGGGAACATCAGGACCGACAGGAGCGACATCAGCAAGTAGTTGAAGTTCGCGGACAGGTGGAAGAACGCTTCCGCCTTCACACCGATCGGCGCGTTCGAGCGCAGGATCCGCGGGAGAAGCTTCATGCACGTCTGGATCGAGCCCTTCGCCCAGCGATGCTGCTGCGACTTGAACGAGCTCATTTCGACGGGCACTTCCGCCGGCGACACGACGTGCGACAGGAACTTGAACTTCCACCCGATGAGCTGCGCGCGGTAGCTGAGGTCGAGATCCTCGGTCAGGGTGTCATGCTGCCAGCCACCGGCCGTATCGATTGCCTCGCGCCGCCACACCCCCGCGGTGCCGTTGAAATTGAAAAAACAGCCCGAGCGATTGCGGCCGCCGTGCTCGAGCACGAAGTGGGCATCGAGCAGGATCGACTGGATCTTCGTCAGCAGGGAATAATCCTGGTTGATGTGCCCCCAGCGCGCCTGGACCATCCCGATGTTCGGCTCGCTGAAGTGCGGCAGCGTCTTGAGCAGGAAATCCTTCGGGGGAATGAAATCCGCGTCGAAGATCGCGATGAAATCCGCCTTGGCGACGCGCAGCCCCGCTTCGAGCGCGCCCGCCTTGTAGCCGGTGCGGTCGACGCGGTGCAGGTAGGTGATATCGAAGCCGCGCGCGGCATGCCGGCGAACGGCCAGCTCGGCGATTTCGCGCGTTTCGTCGGTCGAGTCGTCAAGGACCTGGATTTCGAGCAGCTCCCGCGGGTAATCCATTTCGCAGACCGCGTCGATCAGGCGGTCCGCCACGTACATTTCGTTGTAAATCGGGAGCTGGATCGTGACGCGCTGCATCTCCGCGTACGTCGGCGGCGGAAGCGCCTTGTCCGGGACCTTGTCCCGATTTTTCATGTAAAGATAAACGAGGTAATAGCGGTGCCAGCCGTAAATGGCCAGGATACTCAGGACGAAGAAGTAACAAACGAGGATGAGTGTCTCAGGCAGCGACGTCATAAAGAGATGAAACGGTCACGCGGTCCAATCGGTCATGTTACGGTTCAGCTCGGCCTAAAGTCAACCCGATGAACCGTCAGCAGTTGCAGGCCCTTCTCGAGGCCGTGGGCGCCGGTTCGCTTACTCCTGAGGCGGCGCAGGAACGCCTCCTTCAAGTTCTACGCCAGAAGCCGTACGAAGACCTGGGATTCGCGCGGGTCGATCACCATCGGAAGACGCGGCAGGGTTTTCCCGAGGTCATCTTCGGCGAGGGTAAAACGCCGTCCCAAATCGCGTCGATCGCGTCGAAAGTAGTCGGTGCGGGGGACAATCTGCTGGTCACGCGCACCACGGGGGAAGCCTTCGATGCCGTCAGCGCGGAGATCGCGGGTGCGAAGTTCCACGAGGTGGCGCGCTGCATCACCTTCGAAGTACAGCCGGCGGTCCCCGGCCGCGGCACGATTCTCATCGCGGCTGCCGGCACTGCGGATATCCCTGTAGCCGAAGAAGCGGCCATTACCGCCTGCATCATGGGCAATACCGTCGATCGGCTCTACGACGTCGGCGTCGCCGGGCTGCATCGCCTGCTGAAAGAGCACGTTCGCCTCGATGCGGCGCGTGTCATCGTCGTGGTCGCGGGGATGGAGGGGGCGCTCCCGTCCGTCATCGGCGGCCTGGTGGACGTGCCGGTCATCGCCGTCCCGACCAGTGTCGGCTATGGCGCCAGTTTCGGCGGCATCACCGCCCTTCTGGCGATGTTGAACAGCTGCGCGACCGGGATCTCGGTCGTGAACATCGATAACGGCTTCGGCGCGGCGGCTATTGCCAGCTCGATCAATCACTTAGCCTGATTTGGAAGTTTCGAAATCGGGTAATTGGAAGTGGTATACTCAAAGATTGCGCTTGGCGTCCAGCGAGCGCACCGCAATCCATGCATCCCGGAGCCCTCAAGGCCCTCGAATTCGATCGCATCGTCGCGGCCGTCGGACGGCTGGCGCAGACGCCGCCCGGCGCCGAGCGGCTGGCGAAGCTCCAGCCTCTCCACGACGCGGCGGCGGTGTCCGCGGCGCTGGCGATAACTGCGGAGACCGCCAAGTTTCTTTCCGGGACGGGTGAGATTGGCCTGCGCGCACCCGCGGAGCTCGACGCGATCCTCGAGTCGCTGACCGTCGAAGGTCGCGCGCTCGAATCGCTCCATCTGCTCGGCCTTGCGACGTTCCTCGGATCCGTCGAAGCGACGGCCGCAGGTGTGCGCCGCGTCCGCGCATCATTCCCCGGCCTTGCCGCTGTCGTAGAACCTGCGGCGTCGTTCGAAAGAGAGATCGCGGACGCGCGGCGCAAGATCGATCCGGGCGGCGAAGTCGTGGACGATGCAAGCCCGGAGCTGAAGAGCATTCGCGATCGCCTGCGGAAGCAGCGCGCCCGGTTGCGCGGCACGCTGGAGTCGTACCTGCGCGGCAAGGACACGGCGAAGTATCTCCAGCAGCAGATCGTCACGGATCGCAACGGGCGCTACGTCCTCGTCGTGCGCGCCGAGAACCGCACCGCGATTCCCGGGATCGTGCACGGCAGTTCCGCCAGCGGTGCGAGTCTGTTTCTCGAGCCGCTGAGCACGGTCGAAATCAACAACGATATCGTCGCGCTCGAGCAGCAGGAGCAGGAGGAAGTCCGCCGGATCCTGCTCGCGCTGACGGACGCATTCCGGAAGCGCGCGGAGGATCTGCAGCGCACGCTTGACACGGCGTCAACGCTGGACGTGCTGCAGGCGAAGGCGCGCTACTCGCTCGAGATTGGCGGCGTCGAGCCGGCGCTTGCAGGCGACGGACGGCTTGAGCTGCGCGCCGCACGTCACCCGCTGCTGATCGCGCGGGGCGCGAACGAGCGAACAGCGATTGAGCCACGCGAGCGGAGCGGGGTCGGGGTCCCCGCCCCTCGGCAGAGCTCGGGGCGCCCTGAGCACGAGTCGAAGGGCGCGAGCGAGCGTGCAGCGGGGTCCGGCGGGGCGAAGCCCCCCGGATCCAACACCGACGTCACGCCTGTGGACGTCCTGCTGATCCCGCCGACGCACGTCCTCGTGATCACCGGTCCGAACACGGGCGGCAAGACCGTCGCGCTCAAGACGGCGGGACTGCTGCCGATGATGGCGCAAGCCGGCCTGCTGATTCCCGTCGCCGATGGATCGCAGGTCCCCGTCTTCCACAGCGTGTTCGCGGACATCGGCGACGAGCAGTCGATCGCGGAAAGCCTCAGCACGTTCTCGGCACACATCGCGAACGTCGTCGCGATGGACAAGGCGCTGGCGCCACCCGCCCTGGTTCTGCTCGACGAAGCGGGGGGCGGCACGGATCCCAACGAAGGTGGCGCGCTCGCAACGGCGATCATCGATCACTTCCGCAAGCGCGGCGCGATGGTCGTGGCGACCACGCACTTCGATGCGCTGAAGACGTACGCCTCGACGACGGAAGGGGTGACGTCCGCGGGCTTCGGCTTCAATCCGGAGACGTTCGCGCCAACATATCGGCTGCACTACGGCTCGCCGGGAAGCAGCCTGGCGCTGGAGATCGCCACGCGGCTCGGATTGCCTGCCGGGATCATCCAGCAGGCGCGCGCGCAGCGCACGGCGCGCGAGGCGCAGCTCGCCGAGCATCTCTCCAAGGTCGAGCGCGAGATGCAGGGACTCGACCACGAGCGCCGGCTCGTCGCGCGCGAGCGGCAGATGGTCGAGGAGACGCAGGCGAAGCTCGCGGCGCGCGACCATGAGCTGCGCGAGCGCGAAGAGACGTTCCGCAAGCGGCTGGATCAGAAAATCGAGGAGCGTCTGCGCGAGGCGAAGCGCGAGATCGACTCCGTCGTCGATTCGCTGAAGGCGCGCACGTCGAACATCGCCGCAGACGCCGAGCGTCGCGCGGCCAGGCTCGTGCCGACGGGTGACATCGGGTCCGCGCGTTCCGACGCGCGGAACGCGCTCGAGGCTATTGGTTCGAAGATCCGTGACGCTACTGACAGTCCTCCTGCTCCGGCTCCGCCCCCTTCGGGGGCTTCGGCGAGACCAGCGGGCCTAGGTGACAAGGTCAGCGTCGGCCCGCTGGGCCTGGAAGGGACCGTCCAGTCGATTCACGGAGATCAGGCGGAAGTGGATGTCCGCGGCAAACGTATGCGCACGCGCGTCGCCGATCTCCGGGTCGTGACGTCGGCGGCCGCCGTCGCGGCATCGCCGTCGCGCGTCCGCGTCAACGTTGATCTGGCGCCGCGGCCCGCAGGGAATCTCACCGAGATCAACGTGATCGGCGCCAACTCCGAAGAAGCCGTCGGGCGCGTCGAACGTTTTCTCGACGACGCGTCGGGCAACGATCTGCGGACGCTGCGCATCATCCACGGCTACGGCACCGGCCAGCTCCGGCGATCAATCGCGGAGTTTCTCCGCACGCACCCGTTCGTCTCCAACTTCGGACCGGCGCCTGATAACCAGGGCGGTGGCGGTGTCACAGTCGTGGAGCTGAAGGAGTGACTCGCACATTGCAGATTGGCGAGTGCAGATTGCAGATTAAACGGATTGGCGATTGGCAATTGGCGATTGGTGTGTGCGCAGCCGCAACTCGCCAATCGTCAATACGTCGATCGGCAGTCGTCAATCTTCAATTCGTCAATCGGCATTCTGCAATCGGCAGTCGCCAATAACACGATGCCTTTATTCCCCGCATCGTTCGTCGATGACCTGAAGTCGCACGTGGACATCGTGCAGGTCGTGCAGGAGCGCGTGCAGCTGCGGAAGTCCGGCGCGACGTGGAAAGGGCTCTGCCCGTTTCACGGCGAGAAGACGCCATCGTTCCACGTGAACGGTGACAAGGGCTTCTTCCACTGCTTCGGCTGCGGCGTCGGGGGGGACGTGTTCAAGTTCGTGGAGCTCCACGACAAGGTCAGCTTCCCCGATGCGGTCCGTCAGCTCGCCGCGCGGGCGGGGCTTCCGGTACCGGAGGCGGAGGACGCGAAGGAAGACCGTGAGAACTCACGCGAGCGCGAAGCGTTGCTCAAGGCGCACGAAGTCGCGGCGTCGTGGTTCCGCGAACAGCTTGCCGCGCCTGCGGGAGCGCCCGGCCGCCGGCTGCTCGCCGATCGCGGGATGGCCGCTGAGACGATCGAGCTGCTCGGGATGGGATTCGCGCCTGCGTCTGGTGGATTGCGCGCACGCTTGTTGAAGGACGGGTTCACCGAATCGCTGCTGCTGAAGAGTGGTTTGCTCGTCCAGCGCGACGAAGGTCCGGCGCGAGATCGCTTCCGCAATCGCCTGATGATCCCGATCTGCCGCGATAACGGCGCGATCATCGCGTTCGGCGGACGGGCGATGGCCGCCGATCAGCAGCCGAAGTATTTGAATTCCCCCGAAACGGCGATTTACGTCAAGGGACGAACGCTCTATGGACTGAACCTGGCGAAGGCGTCCATCGGCCGGCAGAAACATGCCGTGCTCGTCGAGGGTTACTTCGATTGGGCGCAGGCGTACCAAGGCGGGATCACCAACGTCGTTGCCTCGTCTGGTACTGCACTGACGCCGGCGCAGGCGCGACTGTTGCGTCGATTTGCCCGCAAGGTCGTCTTGAGCTTCGATCCGGACGCGGCCGGCCAGGGGGCCGCGGCTCGCTCGTCGGAACTGCTGGTGACGGAAGGGTTCCAGGTGAACGTCGCCATGCTGCCGGCGGGCGATGATCCCGATAATTACATCCGTCGGCATGGCGCAGGCGCCTACCAGGAATTGCTGCGCAATTCGCGGCAATACCTGGAATATCTGCTCGAGCGGTCGGCGGCCGACGAGGACCTGTCGACGGATGAAGGACGGCGGTCGTTCCTGGGGAAGATGCTGACGGTTGCGGCGCGCATTCCGGACGCCGCCCAGCGTGACCAGTTTGCCGACAGGCTGTCGCACAAAGCGCGCATTACGGAAGAGGTAGTGCGGGCGGAAATTCGAAAGGCGGCCGTGCAGCGCCAGACCAGCCTCGCGGAAGTGGACAGGCGCGTCCCCGCGCTCGGACAAGTGAAGGTGGCCGAGAGGGGCCTGATCTGGGCCCTTATGCACCAGCCGGAATCAGGTCTGGCGGCACTTTGCGACGTAGAACCCGTCGATTTGGAGGGGCTGGCCACCCGGGCGATCCTCCAGCAGGCGCAATCCCTGCAGGGATGGCCGGCAGGGTCTTTACCGGATGCCCTGATCGAGCGTCTAAGTACAGCAGAAGCCGCGTTAGTCCAGGAAATTGCCCGCCAGGGAGGCGCGCCGGCGGAGCCCGCCGACTGCGCCAAGACGCTGAAAAAGCAGCGGTACGATCGGGAACGGGCCCAGGTGCAGCGGGAAATCGACCGGCTGCAGGAGGCCGGCGGGGCCCAGTACGAACGGGAAATCACGGCGCTGCTCGAACGCAAACTGGATCTGGCTCACCGGATTGAAACACTCGCGCATTCATAGGCTTTAGGTTTTTGGCTTTAGGTTTTTCGTTTTGGGGTTTAGGAGGACGGCGTTGTCGATCGAAGAAAAATACGACGAGGTAAGGCAGCTCATCTCCATCGGCAAGGAGAAGGGATACCTGCTGTACGACGAAGTCAATGAACTGCTGCCTGCAGACATCACCTCGTCGGACGAGCTGGACGACCTGTTCAGCACGTTCGGGAGCGCCGGCATCGAGGTCGTTGACTCCGAAAAGACCTACCGCGAAGAAAAGCTCCTGGATCGGACGGGAGAAGGCGCAGAGGAGCTCGAGCTCGATCTGACGCCGGGCGCGCTGGACAAGACCAACGATCCCGTCCGCATGTACCTCCGCGAGATGGGGACGGTTCCCCTGCTCACGCGCGAGGGGGAAGTCGAGATTGCGAAGCGCATCGAGCGGGGCAAGCTCGCCGTGATCAAATCGATCTCGCGCACGCCGACGATCGCGCGCCTGATCATGCAGATGGGAGACGCGCTCAAGAACGACGAGCGCAGCATCCGCGAGCTCGTGACCTTCGTCGACGAGGAGCTCACCGACGAGAAGATCGAGGACCGCAAGAAGCAGGTCCTCCGGCAGATCGACGCGGTACGCAAAGCGTGGGCGGTCCGCGAGAAGTGCAAGGAAAAACTCGATAACACCGCCAAGGGCGCGACGACGAAGGACAAGCGCAAGTACCGCAAGGTGCGCTGGGAAAGCATGCGCGCGCAGGTCGAAGTCTCGCAGCTGATTCGCAAGATCGAGTTCACCGAGACGATCAAGCGCCGCATGATCGACCAGATCAAGGACAAGGTCGAAGCGGTCATGCGCTTCCAGCGCCAGATCGCCTACATCGAGCGGCAGCTGACGGCGAAGAACCGGCGGCCGAAGCTGAAGGAGGAAGAGCGCAAGAACTTCCTCAAGCAGCAGAAGGAGCTCAAGGTCCAGGTCAAGTCGATGGCCGACGATCTCGAGGAGACGCCGGAGCAGTTGATGCGGACCCTCGAGACGATCTCGAAGGGTGAAGCGCAGGCCGAGCAGGCGAAGAAGGAGCTGGTCGAGGCCAACCTCCGCCTCGTCGTCTCGATCGCCAAGAAGTACACGAACCGCGGGCTGCAGTTCCTCGACCTGATTCAGGAAGGCAACATCGGCCTGATGAAGGCGGTCGACAAGTTCGAGTACCGCCGCGGCTACAAGTTCTCGACCTACGCGACGTGGTGGATCCGCCAGGCGATCACCCGCGCGATCGCCGACCAGGCGCGGACGATCCGCATCCCGGTCCACATGATCGAAACGATCAACAAGCTGATTCGCACGTCGCGCGCGCTGGTGCAGGAGCTCGGGCGCGAACCGACTTCCGAAGAGATCGCGCAGCGGATGGACATCCCGGTCAGCAAGGTGCGCAAGGTCCTCAAGATCGCGCAGGAGCCGATCTCCCTCGAGACGCCGATCGGCGAAGAGGAAGATTCGCATCTTGGCGACTTCATCGAGGATCGCCAGGTCGTCTCGCCGTCCGACGCGGTGATCAACCTGAATCTCAAGGAGCAGACGGACCAGGTCCTCAAGACGCTGACGCCGCGCGAGGAGAAGGTGATCAAGATGCGCTTCGGCGTGGGAGACGGCAGCGAGCACACGCTCGAGGAAGTGGGCCAGAACTTCGCCGTCACGCGCGAGCGGATCCGCCAGATCGAGGCGAAGGCACTGCGCAAGCTGCGCCACCCGTCGCGCTCGCGCAAGCTGAAGGCGTTCCTGGAAGGCAGAACGTAACACGGGAGACGTACTTCTTTCTTCCTTCTTTCGTCTTCCGTCTTGGTTTAGCATCGATCGGGCCCATAGCTCAACGGTTAGAGCCGCCGGCTCATAACCGGCCCGTTCCAGGTTCGAATCCTGGTGGGCCCACCTTCCGCTCACGCGTGCCCACGTACGCGTCAGCTACGATGGGCAGGCCCACGCGAAGGTGTCCGCCGAAGCTGCGAAGGTGGACGGCTGGCGAGCCTTCGCTAGTGCTAAGCAAGGCAAGCCCTCTTAGGCAAAGGAGCGACCTGTCCACCGAAGCGGCGCAGCCGCGAAGGTGAAGGTGGACCTCCAGCCCGCACACCCCATGTACAATGGGCCATCCATGCACGCGGATTTAGAGCGAGTCATCGCTCTCCAGCAACTCGACACCGCCGCGACCGCGGCACGCAAACAACTGGCAGAAGAACCCGAACGCGAAAAGGCGTTCGAGGCGCGGCTCGAAGCCGCGAAGCAGCGTCTGGCCGAGGCGAAAGCGAGCCTCGCGGCGAACCAGGAGGCGCGGCGCGCGATCGAGAAAGAGGTCGCGCTGCACCAGGGGCGCCTCTCGAAGTACCGCGATCAGGCGATGGCGGTGAAGACCAACCAGGAATATCACGCGATCCAGCACGAGATCGCGCACGCCCAGGGAGAAGTCAAGACACACGAGGACGCGATCCTCGAGCGGATGGTCGAGGCCGACGACCTCGCGGCCGCGATCAAGGCGGCCGAAACGGACCTCGCCACGCAGCAGAAAACCATCGAAGCGGACCGCAAGAAGTTGCAGGCGGAAGACGCCGAGCTGCAGAAATCTCTCGACAGGCTCGTCGCCGAGCGCGCGGCCATCGTGGCCGCGATCGACAAGCAGGTGCTCGCGACGTACGAACTCGCGGCGGCGCGGCGGCAGGGGATCGCTGTCGCGGAAGCGAAGGACGGCATCTGCACGATCTGCCATGTGCGTTTGCGCCCACAGGTGTTCAATACCGTCCGCCGCAACGATGGCATCGTCCAGTGTGAAAGCTGCCAGCGGATTCTCTACTTCGTGTCCGCTCCCGCTTCCCAGGCGTCGTGATCACGGCGTACATAGACGGCGGCGCGCGGGGCAATCCCGGTCCCGCCGGTTACGGCGTCTACATCCAGGGTCCAGACGGCACCGTGCTCGACGAGCTGCACGGCGGGCTCGGCATCGCCACCAACAACGTCGCCGAGTACAACGGCCTGCTCGCGGCGCTGCAATGGGCCGCGACGCGCGGGCACACCAAGGTGCATATCCGCGCTGACTCCGAGCTCCTCGTCAAGCAGATGCGCGGGGAGTACAAGGTGAAGCACGAGGGACTGAAGCCGCTCTTCCTCCAGGCCTGCGCGCTGATCCGCCGCGTCGGCGACGTCTCTTTCGAGCACGTCCGTCGCGAGTTCAACAAGGACGCGGATCGTCTGTCGAATCTCGGCATGGACGAAGCGGAACAGATGCTCAAGTCCAGCTGATAGAGGCCAGTGTTTTGCACGAGATCGGCTCGTGCGAACACGTCTCGCGACGGTTGGGGTTTCGCTGTTGCTGCTACAGGCATGCGCCGGACTCGATCAGCTCGGCACCCTCGTGCAGCCGCCGCGTTTCGAGCAGGTCCGCGATCAGCCCGCGGAAATCCGGCTGATGGGTATGACGGGCGCGGGCGTGCGCCTGTGGACGAGAGTCACGAATCCAAACGCGTTCGGGCTGCGGCTCGGCACGTTGAAAGGCACGCTCTATCTCGACGAGTCGCGCGCGGCCGATGCCGACTTTCCTCTCGGCCTGCCGCTCGGCGGCGGCAGCGACATTGTCATCCCGATCGACATCTCGATCAGCTTCAGCGATCTTCCGGGGCTCGGCGGTGTCGGGCGGCGCGTGCTCGCGCGGCAGCCGATAGGTTATCGCCTCCACGGAACGATTGGCGTCGACGCGGGACGCCTCGGCCAGCCCGTATTCGGTCCAATGACGCTGCTGAGCGGCGAAGCGAGAGTACCGATCGGTCAGGCCAGGCAGCGGATCGCGCCAAGCAACCGTCCCGCGCCTTCACGCGCCGCGCGATAGGAATGCAGGCGCTCCGCGTTGCTCTTCGTGCAGAGACCTGACGTGAAGATCGTGTCGGGATTCATCCCCGCGTCTTCCAGCTGATCGCGGTTCGCGCGTTCCAGATCCAGAAACGATCGATCCCCTTTACCGGGCCTGAACCACACGTCGATTGATGCCGCGTCCGCGCCTCCGGCGCGAAACGCTTCGACGACTTCCGGCCCGACCTCCCCGCAGCACTGCCCCAAACACGGACCGATCGCGGCGATCAGATCCGCCGCATTGGTACCGAATTCGTTGTGCATCGCGCGCACCGCGGCAAGCGCCACATGCGAAGCGGCGCCTCTCCAGCCGGCGTGGGCCGCGCCGACGACGTTTCGCGTCTGGTCGTATACAAGGATAGGCGCGCAGTCGGCGGTCCGGACGCCGATCGCGACGGCCGGGTCATCGCTGATGATGATGTCCGCCTGCGGCTTTGCCCATCCCGTCGTTCCCTTCCGTGCGATGACGGCGTGAATACCGTGGACCTGTTTGACCAGCAGGAGCCGATCGCGCGTCACGCCGAGTGACGCCGACACTGCGTCCCATTCCGCCTGATCGTCGCGCAGCACGAGGTCGCGCGAGGTGAAGAGATGCGGCGCCGGCAGGCGCGTACAACGCAGCGCGCGTCCCCAGGGCTCTTGCGTCCACTGGAAGGCGTCGTTAGGCTTGGGATCGGCCATGGCGATCATCGGGCTCGGGTTCGACGCTACCGACATCCCGCGCGTGCGCGACGTGTTCGCGCGGTACGGCGATCGGTTCCTGCGCCGCATATTCACTGACGCGGAGATTGCCTATTGTATGCGGCAGCGGGATCCGGTCCCGAGCCTCGCCGGGCGCTTCGCCTCCAAAGAAGCGGCGATGAAGGCGCTGGGCACCGGTCATTCGCGCGGCGTGCTGTGGAAGGACATCGAGGTGCGCCGTCATGGCGGCCCCCCGCAACTGCGGTTGACAGGGGGCGCCCTGCGCCGTTTCGACGCGATGAAGGCCCGCCGGTCTCTCCTGACCATCACCCATTCCGACGCGCTCGCGTTGGCCCAGGTGCTCCTCCTGGACGACCTGCCCGGGTAACGGCGGTTGTCGTCAGCGCGCGGCGCGAAAGCAGACGCCGCGGGCGCCGTTCCGCAATCCCTTTCTCTGCCTCACTTCCGGAAACCATTCGGCGCGCGAACGGCTGGTGCGCCGCTTGCCCTGCACGCGATGGAGGCTCGCCCATGACGATCAAGATCGTGTCGTATGAAAAGGGAAACCCGCCCGGGAAGCTCGCCGACGCGGAGCTGCATTTCACCGACGGTCCGCTCGAGGGATTGAAACTGATTGGCTTCGCGGTGTGGGAGCGGAAAACCGGGACGGGCCGCAACGTCACCTTTCCCGCCCGGCAGTACTCGGTGAACGGCGAGCGCCGCTCGTTTTCGCTGTTGCGGCCGGCGGTCGACAGCACAGCCCAGAACCGCATCCGGGACCTGATCCTCGAGGCGTACGCGGAACACGTCGGCGCGCCGATCGAAGCGACGGCCTAGAGAACTGGAAGGAATTTCTTGTTTTCCGCGGAGCGCTTGGGAGGAAGCGTCCACTCTTCCTTGAGCCCCTTGTCGAACTCGGCACGGAAGAAGGAGGACTTCATGCCGCCGTCGATGATGTCCCAGGGGAGCACGGCGTCGGCGGAGCGGTCGCGGAAGATATAGAAGTCGGCGTCAACGCCGGTTTCCGCTACGGCCGCGCGCCAGTTGCCGCCGTTCCGTTCGGCCGCTTCAATGGCGGGTGCGACGCGGCGATCGCCGAGCGACATCAACGCCTGGTAGTACGAGTGCCGCTCGGACTTGATGTTGAAGTAGACGTTGTCGAGATCCGCCACCAGCGTGCGCAGCCGCTTGCCCTTGCGATCCGTAACCGCGGGATCTTCCATCGGCAGCCACTGGTACGCGGTCCCCGGCTTCGGAATCAACGGGTTCACGCTGGCCACAATGCGCCCGATACGGCCCTTGGGGCGCGCGTGGCTCAACATGATGTCGCGCAGCTGCGCGGTCAGATCGCGAATGCTCTCGATGTCCGCGTCATCTTCCGTAGGGAGGCCGATCATGTAGTACAGCTTCAGATTGTCCATGCCGGATCTGAAGATGAGATCCGCCTTGTCGAGGATCTCGGCGTTGGTCACCGTTTTGTTGATCACGCGCCGCAGCCGGTCGGATCCGGTTTCGGGAGCGATGGTGATCGATCGTTCGCCGCTCTGGTGCAGCATTCCGACGATCTCGTCGGTCAGGTCGTCCAGTCGGAGCGATGCCGGTGAAATGGAGTAGCCCATCGCGATCAGCCCCGAGAGGATGCGTTCGATCTCCGGATGATCGCAGAGCGCGATGGAGACGAGACCGGCGCGGTTGGCATAGGCCTTGGCCTCGCGGGCGAGCTCGAGGATCCTGTCGGCGGGAAACGCGCGAACGGGCAGGTAGTTGTAGCCGGCCCAGCAGAAGCGGCACAGGTTCGCGCAGCCACGCACGACCTCGATAAGGAAGCGCGATCCGAACTCGGTGTCCGGTGTGAAGATGCGCGTCGAGGGCGGATCGAGCCTCTCGGTGCTCTTGACAGCGGCTTTCTTCACGACAGCGGGCGCGCCCGTGCCTGGCTTCGGCTCGAACGCCGCGATCGTGCGGTCCGCGTTGTAGCGCACTTCGTAGAACGAGGGGATGTAGAACCCGCGCTCCGCCGCGAGCCGCGTGAGGAGGTCGTCGCGCCCATCCGACGAGCGTAGCGCCGACATCAGCGTGGGGACGAGCATCTCTCCTTCGCCGGCGGCGATGACGTCCGCGAATAGTGCGAGCGGTTCCGGATTGACGAACGTCACCGCACCGCCGATGACGACCAGCGGGTCGTGCTTCGTCCGCGCCTCGGCGCGCACGGGGATCCCGGCCAGGCGAAGCATGGAGACGACGTTCGTGTAGTCCCACTCGAAGGAGACGGAAAAGGCGAGAACGTCGAAATCGCGAACCGGTGTGTTGGATTCGATCGTGCGCAGCGGCTGCCCGGACGCGAGTGCAGCGTGAAGCTCCTGCTTCGGCGGCAGGCACACGCGTTCGCATACGACGTCCTCCAGCTCGTTGAAGAGCCGATAGAGCGTCTGGAAGCCCAGATTGGACATCCCGACGAAGTACGTATTCGGAAACGCGAGCGCTACGCGAAGCCGGCCGCCGTGCGGTTTGCGGATGTAGCCGACTTCCCGGGAGAGAACGTCGAGAGGGTCGCTCGCGCCTCCGCGCTCCTGGCGTGGCGGCATATGGTTCAGGTGTTACGTGAGAATGATCGTGCGCGACGCCCTGCTGAAGAGACGGCGATCGCGCGTGCCTTGGATATACCTAGTGTATCAGGCACGCGCGACCTGGTTCGCCGAAGCGGCTCAGCCGCCGACGTTTAGCCCTCATTCTGCCGGCGCAGGAACGCGGGCACATCCAGCTGAGAGACCGGCTCGAATTCGGCGCCGGGGCTGAACGTGTCGGTGGCGGGATCCGCTGCCGCCGCCGCAATCGGCATCTCCAGCACGGGCCGGCGCGAGACCGTCAGGCGGGTGCTGCTGCCGCCTGACGCGGCCACCTTCTCGGGCACCTGGTAGGAGGCATACGACTGCAGGTCCACCGGCGTCACCGCGGACGACGCCGTCGCCTGCTTCACGGCAGCGACCCGATCGAAGCCGGTCGCGATCACGGTGATCTTCACCTTGCCCTGCATCTTCGGATCGACGACCGCGCCGAAGATGATGTTGGCGTCTTCGTGCGCCGCCTGCTGGATGATTGCCGACGCCTCGCTAACTTCGATCAGCGACAGGTCGCCGCCGCCGGTCACGTTGATGATGACACCGCGAGCTCCCTTGACGGACGCGTCCTCCAGCAGGGGGCTGGAGATCGCGCTGCTCGCCGCTTCCATCGCGCGGTTTTCTCCTTCGCCGATGCCGGTGCCCATGATCGCGATCCCCATTCCCGCCATGATCGTTTTCACGTCGGCGAAGTCCAGATTGATCAGGCCGGGCACGAGGATAAGGTCCGAGATGCCCTGGATCGCTTGCCGGAGCACGTCATCTGCCGTCGTGAAGGCTTCGGTCAGCGACGTCGTCCTCGCAATCGTCGAGAGCAGGCGCTCGTTCGGAATCGTGATCACCGTGTCGACGCAGTCGCGCAGCTCTTCGAGTCCGCGCTCCGCCTGCGTCTGCCGCTTTTTCCCCTCGAACTTGAACGGTTTCGTGACGACCGCGATCGTCAGCGCGCCGAGCTCGCTCGCCAGGCTGGCGATGACGGGTGCGGCCCCTGTGCCGGTGCCGCCGCCGAGTCCCGTCGTCACGAACACCATGTCTGCGCCATCGAGCGCCTCGATCAGCTTGTCCGTATCTTCCAGCGCTGCCTGGCGGCCGACGTTCGGATCGGCGCCGGCGCCGAGACCCTTCGTCAGCTTCGCGCCTATCTGGATCTTGTGCGGCGCGGCGTTTAGCTTGATCGCCTGTAGGTCGGTATTAGCGACGATGAACTCGACGCCGTCGAGCCCTGCCTGCACCATGCGGTTCACGGCGTTGCTGCCGCCGCCGCCGACGCCCACGACCTTGATGCGGGCGCCCGTCCTGCTCTCCTCGTCGAGCTTCAACCGCAGCGTGGACGCGTCCTGATCAGCCATTCGGCCCTCCATCAGAAAAACTCCTTGAACAAGCCGCGCAGCCGTCCGGCCACGCGCCCGAAAGCGCCGGCGCCGACGGGGCGCGCGACTTCTCCGACATGATTCCTGTGCGCGTACATCACCAGCCCCACGGCCGTGGCGAACGCGGGATTGTTAACGTGATCGGCGAGGCCGCCGACGCCGGCTGGCATCCCGCGGCGAATCGGCAGATCGAAGATCTGTTCCGCGATCTCCGCCATCCCTTCGAGCATCGCGCCCCCGCCGGTCAGCACGATTCCGGAATTGAGCGACTTCTCGAAACCCGCCTTGCGGATCTCGTCCCACAGCAGGTGAAAGATTTCTTCGGCGCGCGGCTGCAGGATTTCCGAAAGGATCCGCCGCGCCATCACGCGCGACTTGCGCCCCCCCACGCTCGGCACGTCCATCGTCTCGTCTTCCGCGACCATGGCCGACAGCGCGCAGCCGCAGCGGCGCTTGATCTTCTCGGCGTCTGGAATCGGCGTGCGAAGACCGACGGCGATGTCGTTGGTAAAGTGATCGCCGCCGACCGCGACGACCCCCGTGTGCCAGATGCTGCCGCGCTCGAAGATCGCGAAGTCCGTCGTTCCACCGCCGATGTCTACGATCGCGACGCCGAGCTGCTTCTCGTCGTCGGTCAGCACGGCCTCGCTCGCGGCCAGTTGTTCCAGCACCGTGTCGAGCACCGCCACGCCCGCGCGATTCACGCACGCCACGATGTTTTGCGTGGACGATGCGCTTCCCGTCACCACGTGGACGTTCACTTCAAGGCGCGTACCGGTCATTCCGACGGGGGCACCGATGCCGTCTTGCTCGTCGACGACGAAATCCTGCGGCAGTACGTGGAGGATCTCGCGGCCGCTCGGCAGCGCAACAGCTTTCGCTGCGTCGATCGCGCGCCGCACGTCTTCCCGCGTGATCTCGCGGTTCTTGCCTGCGACCGCCACGACCCCGCGGCTGTTGAACGCCTTGACGTGCGCGCCCGACAGTCCCAGGTGCACTGAGTCGATCTCCACGCCGGCCGTGAGTTCGGCCTCGTCGATGGCTTTCTTGATCGATTCGACCGCCGCCTCGAGATTGACGACGACGCCGCGGCGAATGCCCTTCGAGTCGGCAAGCCCCAGCCCGATGATGTCGAGCCCGCCGTTGTCCGTCATCTCGCCGACGATCGCGGCGATCTTCGATGTCCCGACGTCGAGTCCGACCAGGTATCGTTCCTTACGAGCCACAGGTTCTCCCTTCCACGTCCTTCATCGTTTCGCCGCGGGTCGCACGTATACGCGTTCGCCGAACCGCAGGTCCACGTAATCGATCTCGCGGACCTGGTCGCGCAGCGCCGGCGCGAGATCCACGTACGACTGCAGGCGCTCCAGGAACTTCTCTTCCCCCAGGTGCAGCAGTGCCGCGTCGTCCTGCAGCATGACGACGGCGTCGTGCGAGTCGCGCACGTCGATCTGCGAGACCTTCTGGGCGATGTCCTTCCGCGGCGCGAGCGATTCGATCACGCGTGCCGCGAGTTCCGCGCGCCCTTCGTCGATCGACGGCTGCCCGGAGCCTGGCGATCGGACGAGGCCGTCGATGATCGGCAAGTCGAACTCCACGTACTGCGGACCGAACTCGTCGATCAAAGTGCCGCCGGCGTCGATCAGGTACAACGTGCTGCCCAGCCGGCACAGTCCGATCGGGCTGCGCTCGGACACGAACACTTCCACCGTCGACGGCAGGACGCGGCGGAGCGCTACGTCCGCAACCCAGGGAGATTCCATCAACCGGCGGCGATAGCTGACGAGATCCGCGGTCAAAATGCTCGATCCCCGCAGGCCGTCAACGATGGCCTGCACCTCGCCGCTCGAGATCCGGACATTGCCGTGTACGGCGATCTTGCGGACCTGCAACCCCGACGCGTGGACCACGAGCGTCGTCGCGCGGTACCCCGCGTAAGCGACCACGAGCAGCGCGATAATCCATCGACCGATGCGCCACGCAAACGCGCGCCATCCGGCTGCCGCGGCCCCCTTCTTGCCGCCGGGGCGCACTTTCGCGCGGCGAAAGTTCTTTTCGGACGGCGCCTTAACGCTCATTGAGCGCCTCGAGGATGCGATCCGGCATCGTCCCGATGGATCCGGCGCCGAGCGTGATGACGAGATCGTTCGCGCGTGCGATCCGTTTCACGGCAGCAGGAATATCGCCGAGCGACTTCACCAGCCTCACGGGTTTGCCCGTCTTGCGAACCTCCGCTTCGACAGCTTCCGCGGTTGCGCCGGAGATCGGCGGCTCGCCGGCCGAATAGATGTCGGTCAGAACGATCTCGTCCGCTGCTCCCAGCGCTGTACCGAATTGCGGCAGCAGATCGCGCGTCCTCGTGTATCGATGCGGTTGGAACACAACGACGACGCGGCGATCGAGTCCCGCACGGGCGGCTGCGATTACCGCGGCGATCTCGGTCGGGTGATGGCCGTAGTCGTCGACGACCATCACACCGCGCGCTTCGCCGCGAAGTTGAAACCGGCGCTCGGCGCCGCTGAACTGCTCGAAGCCGTTCGCGATGCGGTTGAAGGGAATCCCGACTTCGAGTCCGACGGCGACCGCGGCCAACGCGTTCAACAGGTTGTGGCGTCCCGGCACTCGCAAATGCAATGTTCCGAGCGGATTGGGCGCCCCGCCGGTAACCGTGTGCATCACGCGACAGCGCGAGCCGAACGCCTCGAGCGTCATGCCGTGGCCCGATATCGTGGCGCCGCTGCCTTCGAACCCGTACGTGATCACGCGACGTGTCATCCGCGGCACGAGCGCGCGCACGGGCTCGTCGTCGAGACACGCCACGACGGTGCCGTAGAACGGCACCTTGTTGGCGAAGTCGACGAACGCCTGCTGCAGGGCGTCCCAGCTGCCGTAACTTTCCATGTGCTCGTGATCGATGTTCGTAATCACCGCGATCGCCGGCGACAGCTTCAGGAACGACCTGTCGCTTTCATCCGCCTCGACCACCATGTAGTCCCCGCGTCCAAGCCGCGCGTTGCTGCCGAACGCGCTCAACCGCCCGCCGATGACCGCGGTCGGATCGAGCCCCGCGCGCTCCAGGACCAGCGCCACCATCGACGTGATCGTCGTTTTGCCGTGCGCGCCCGCGATCGCGATGCCGTAGCGGAGCCGCATCAGCTCCGCGAGCATCTCGGCCCGCGGGATCACGGGAATCAGCCGCCGCCGCGCCTCGTCGACCTCCGGGTTCCCCGGCTGTATCGCCGAAGAGGTCACCACGACATCGACGTTGCCGACGTTCGCCGCGTCGTGACCCGATGCGATCCGCACGCCGAGCCCGGCGAGCCGCTGCGTGATCTCCGACGCCTTCGCATCCGAGCCGCTCACCTCGTAGCCGAGATTCGCGAGCAGCTCCGCGATCCCGCTCATCCCGATGCCGCCGATCCCGACGAAGTGGATGCGGCGCGTGCGCCCTAGCATTTCTAGTCGGGGCTCCGCCCCGAACCCCGGCTCGGTCGCTTGCGGGGGCCCCAAGCCCCGCGCCGCTCCCTCGCGGCGGCCAGCTCCAGCACGCGATCGACGATTACCTTCGCCGCGTCGGGCCGCGCCAGTTTCCGCGCGGCTTCAGCCATCCGCTGCCGTCGCTCCGCGTCTGCGGCGAGCAACAGCACTCGTTGGGAGAGGACGGCTCCCGTCAAATCCTTCTGCTCGATCAAGTCCGCCGCGCCCGCGCGTGCGAGCACCTCGGCGTTCTTCTTCTGATGATCGTCAGCGGCCGTCGGCAGCGGCACCAGGATCGATGCGCGTCCTGCCGCCGTCAGCTCCGCGATCGTCGTCGCGCCGGCGCGGCTGACGACGACGTCCGCGCGTTTCATTTCCCGGTCCATGGCGTAGATGAACGGTTCGACCCGGGCCTGAAGGCCCGCGTCCCCGTAGCCGCGCCGGACCAGTTCCACATCGCGCTCTCCTGTCTGATGCGTGACGTCCACGCCGCCAGCGGCTGCCAGCCGCGGCGCCGCCGCCACCATGGCCACGTTGATTGCGTGCGCGCCCTGGGAGCCGCCAAAGATCAGTACCCTCGTGCGGTCAGAGCGGCTTCCGCTGTCGGGCGGAAGATCTCCCGCATTCTCGAGAAACTCGGGACGAACCGGATTGCCTGCGACAAATCCCCTCCTGCCAAAGAAGGACACCGTCGAATCGAATGTGACCGCCGCCGCGCTGACCACGTGCGAGAGGAGCCGGTTGGTCAGTCCCGGCACCGCGTTCTGTTCCGCGAGCAGCGTGGGAATGCGGCGCAGCGCCGCCAGCATCACCACGGGGCCCGAGCTGTAACCGCCCACGCCAATCACGACGTCCGGGCGTCGGCGCGACAAGATGCGCCATGCGTCCCACGCGCTCGCCGGTAGCAGCGCGACGCCGCGCAGTGCCGCGAGCAGAGACCGTCCCTTCAGACCGGCGCTCCGCAGCAGATCGAGCTGGAAGCCTTCGCGCGGGACGACTTTCGTCTCGATGCCACGCGCCGTGCCGGCGAACGTCACCGTCGCATCGGGACGCCGGGCGACAATCTCCCGCGCGATCGCGATGCCCGGGTACAGGTGCCCGCCGGTTCCGCCGCCGCCGATCACCACGCGCAACGGCTTCATGCATCCGCCGTCATGTCCGTCGTGATCACGTGCGTCGCCGAGGCATGCTGCGAGACGTTCAGCAGGATCCCCATGCCCAGCATGCTCATGAGCAGCGACGATCCGCCGAAACTGACGAACGGCAGCGGAATCCCTTTCGTGGGCAGCAGGCCGAGGACGACGCTGATGTTGAAGAACGCCTGCACGATCACCATCGCCGTCAGCCCGAGCGCGAGAAAGGCGCCGAAGCGATCGGGAGCGCGCATCGAGGTGCGAAGTCCGCGCCACGCGATCACGCAGAACGCGACGAGCACCAATGTCGTACCCAGCAGACCGAGCTCCTCTCCGATCACCGCGTAGATGAAATCGGTATGCGGGTACGGCAGATAGTAAAGCTTCTGCACGCCCGCCATCAGGCCGCGACCGAACACGCCGCCCGTGCCGACGGCGATCAGCGACTGGATCACCTGGAAGCCATCGCCGAGCGGATCGCTCCATGGGTCGAGGAACACCGTCATCCGGCGCCGGCGGTAATCCGCGCTCATCAGCACGACGTAGGCCGCGGGCAGCGAGACGAGCAGCAGACCGACGATGTAGCGGTAATTGATGCCCGCCGCGAACACCATCACGCTGACAATCACGATGATTGACAGCGCCGTGCCGAGATCGGGCTGCAGCATGATCAGCGCGACAATGCAGCCGAGGACGACGCCCACCGGAAGCAGCGAATAGCGGAGATCGTCGATACGATCCATTCGCCGCTCGAGGATGGCGGCCACGAAGAAGATGATGACGATCTTTGCGAACTCGGACGGCTGCCCGCCGATGCCCGCGACGCCGAACCAGCGGCGCGCGCCGTTGAGGCGCGGCCCGAACAGAACCGCGACGAGCGCGAAGGTCACCATGCCGAGCGCGGTCCAGATCACCGCCGGCTGGCGATAACGCCGGTAGTCGATCTGCATGAGGACGGGCATCAACGCGAGCCCGAGCAGCGCGAACGTTGCCTGCTTCCACAGAAAGTACGATGGGCGCTGGCGGTACTGTTCCAGTCCGATGACTGCCGAGGAGCTGTAGACCATCACCAGGCTGGCACACACGAGTGCCAGCGTGGCGATGAAGAGCAGCTTGTCCGATTTGAGTTTGCGCGCCATAACGATCTAAAGTTCCGCCCTTGCCAGCCCGACAATCCGGGTGGCTAACGAGCCGTCAGTAGTCATCAGCCGGTCCTGAGGGAAGACACCGACCTCGCAGACCGGGGCAGCCTGCGTTCCCAGCGGCCAGCTCTTCTCCGTCCCGACCGGACTGATGACTACTCACGGCTCATTTATCAGTCGCGGGGGCCCCCCGCCCCGCTCCCGCTCTCTCCATTGCGCTCGCGCTTCGTCGCTCGCTCCATTCCGTTCGCGCTTTTCATTTCGTCTTCGTCGCGGGGGTTCCCCGCCCCGCTCCCGCTCTCTCCATTGCGCTCGCGCTTCGTCGCTCGCTCCATTCCATTCGCGCTTTTCATTTCGTCTTCGTCGCGGGGGTTCCCCGCCCCACTCCCGCTCTCTCCATTGCGCTCGCGCTTCGTCGCTCGCTCCATTCCGTTCGCGCTTTTCATTTCGTCTTAGTCGCGGGGTTCCCTGCCCCGCTCCCGCTCTCTCCATTGCGCTCGCGCTTCGTCGCTCGCT
>WNGB01000067.1_pt1 | contig 132362 bp, 116 predicted proteins | sample 5400681 | NCBI WGS metagenome assembly WNGB01 (sample SAMN13153367, study PRJNA577476) | soil metagenome | isolation source: 115 cm soil or saprolite under grassland replicate 2 | place: USA:California | collected 2016-06-15
GCTCGCTGGAGGAGGTCCTGGCATCCCTGGAGGCCGACCACGAGTTCCTCCTTGAGGGCGGGGTCTTCACCCAGGACGTCATCGACACCTGGATCGAGTACAAGCGCGAGCACGAGCTGGACCAGGTTCGCCTTCGCCCGCATCCTTGGGAGTTCGCGCTCTATTACGATTGTTAACAAAGCCGGCAAATCATCACGGAACGGGAGCCAGAGACGTATCCTCTCGCGCGAGTGGATTCGAGAGGGTTCGGGCCATCGCGGCGATGCTGTGGTGCAGCTGGGAGCGCCGAAGCGCGTCCAGGCGACTCACGTCCTCGAGCGGATCAAGGAGGCGGCGTTCTGCAAGCGCGGCCATCCGCTGACTGGTGGCCCTGGCTGCCCACGTTGCATGGCGGAGTAATGGCAGGCCTATCGGGAGGGAAGAGTGCCGAAGCAAGGGAAGAGTGCCGAAGCAACGGCCCCGTAAGCGCAAAGCATAGGGAGGACAGCCCTTAGGGATCCGGTTCCTTCGGCCGCCTAGCTCCCCGGGACGGGTTCCACCGGTTCCGGCAGGATGGCGTCGGCCTCGATCTCGACGAGCCACCGGGGGTCGAGGAACCCGGTGACGACGAGCATCGTGCTGGCCGGGCGGATGCTCGAGAACACCTCGCCGTGGGCCCGGGCCACGTCCTCCCAGTCCTCCTGGCGCAGCAGAAACGTTCGGGTCCGAACCACGTCCTCGGGCCGGGCGCCGGCCTCGGCCAGCGCGCCCAGGATGATCTGCAGGACCCGCCGGGCCTGGCCGTAGGCGTCGCCGGGCGGGTCGGCGCCGTCCGCCAACACCGGCGCGGTCCCCGACACGCTCACGTGGTGGCCGTCGACCACGGCACGGGAGAACCCGATCACCGGCTCGAACGGCGACCCGGACGACACCAGCCTGCGCGCCTGCGGACTCACATTGCCGACTCTACCCGGCCGCGGGTAGGACCTTCGGCGGTGACCGAAGGCCTCAGCGCACTGAGGCCCCTCGGTCGTTGTTCCTCCCCGCCGCCCTCCTACGATTACCTCGACGCGCTCTCCACCCTCGCCGGTGAGGACGAGCGTCAGGGGGTCACTCCCCCGCCGTCGCGAACATGCGCTGCATGGCCACCCGGGCCCGCTGCGTGATCCGGCGGTAGTCCTCCAGGAACGACTGCCGAGGGTACTCCTCGTATCCCAGGCGCCGGGCCAGGGACCGCTGCTCCTCCGGTGAGGCCGGGAGGACCTCCGCCGAAACCCGGCGATCCACCTCCAGCGCGTCCTTCACGTCCGACAGGAACAGGAACGCCTCCCCCAGCGATCGGGCCACGCTCCCCTCCATGAACCGGCCCTCCGCCAGGGCCTCGATCGCATCCAGCGTGCCCCTCCGCCGGACCTCCGGGTGCTGCCCACCGAAGCGCATCAGCGTGAGCTCCACCGAGAACTGCACGTCGGCCAGCGAGCCGTATCCCAGCTTGAACGCGAACCGCCCGGCTTCCGGAGGCTTCACCCGCTCCTGCTCGATGCGCCGGCGCATCCGGTGCATCGCCGCCACCCACCCCGGCGGCAGCTCCTCCGGGAACGCGAAGTCCGCGGCCAGCGACTCGAACCGCCGGCCCAGGGCGGCGTCGCCGGCCACGAACCGGGCCCGGGTCAGCGACTGGAACTCCCACGGCTCCGCCCATCGCTCCCAGTACTCGAGGAACGCCGTGACGCTCCGGGCCAGGGGGCCGCTCCGGCCCTCCGGACGGAGGTCGGCGTCGGGCTCGAACCCCTCCTCGCGCACGGCCGCCACCACCCGCTCGGCCGCCCTGGACGCCTCGGCGAAGGCCTCGCTCCCCTCGCCCTCGTAGGCGAACACGAGGTCCAGGTCCGAGGCGAAGTTCAGCTCCCGGGCCCCCAGCTTGCCCAGCCCGATGACCGCGAAGGGCAGGCCCGGCCGGGCCGCCTCCACGGCGCGCCGGACCGCCGTGTCGGCCACCTCCGCCAGGGCCTCGCCGGTGGCTCGGGGATCGGCCTCCCGCGCGGCGTACGCCGCGGCCGCCGCCACCAGGCCGGCCCGGGGATCGCCCGTGGGGTCGCCGGTCAGCGCGAAGACCAGCCCCGGGGTGGCCGCCAGGAGGTCGGTGCCAAACGTGCTGGCGGCGACCAGCGCGGCCAGGCGCCGGGCCGCCGCCGGGTCGGCCGCCAGCGTGTCGGCGGCCACCGGCCGGCTCCGCAGCGCGACGGCCACCCGCTCCAGGCGGACCAGGGCCTGGTCGGGGTCCGCCGCGAGGGCCAGCGGCGGGGCCATCACCGGAAACACGTTCGCCAGGACCTTCCCGATTCGCGTGGCCGGGTCCACCAGTCGCTGGAACACGCCGAATGCCCCCGACGGGTTGCCGAACCCCAGCCCGGCCAGGAGCTCCTCGGTGGCCTCCCGCCCCAGGCCGGGCCGGAGCTCCCCCGCGGACGGCCCCACGAAGGCCTCCATCAGGGGCCGGTAGAACAGCCGCTGGTGGAGCCCCCGGACCTGCGAGGTCTCCCGCTCGTACACCCGCCGGAGCATGGAGGGACTGGCCATCCCCATGGCCCGGGCCAGGCGGTTCAGGGCCTCGGGGTCCTCGGGGAGCTCGTGGGTCTGGAGATCCCGGACGATCTGCAACCGGTGCTCCAGGCGGCGCAGGAACCGGTAGGCCTCGGCCAGGTCCCGGGCGTCGGGCTCGGCCACGTAGCCGTCCACGGCCAGCACGGCCAGGGCCCGCAGTGTGTTCGGCTCGCGCAGGCGGGGGTCCCGCCGTCCGTGAACCAGCTGCAGGAGCTGCACGGCGAACTCGACGTCGCGGATCCCGCCGCGCCCTCGCTTGACCTCGGTGGCCTCCTTGCCCCGGGCCCGGACGTACTCCTCCAGGCGGACCTTGGTCCGGCGGACCTCCCCGATGGCCGCGGGGGGCAGCTCGTCGGGATACACGATCGGGGTCATCCGCTCGACGAACTCGGCTCCCAGCGCGAGGTCCCCCGCCACCGGGCGCGCCTTGATCTGGGCCTGCCGCTCCCACACCGCGGCGTGGTTCGCGTAGTAGTCCAGCGTCGAGTCGAGCGACCGTGCCAGGGCCCCGGACCGTCCCCCGGGCCGAAGGGCCGCGTCCACCCGCAGTGCGACGCCGTCCGCGGTGGGGTCCGACATGAGACGGACCAGGCTCGACGCCGCACGCTCGGCCAGGGCCTGATCGGCCGTCCCCGCTCCGCCGTGCAGGAACAGGACGTCCACGTCCGAGGAGTAGTTGAGCTCGGCCCCGCCCAGCTTCCCCAGCCCGATCACGGCCAGGGGCGTCCCCCGCGCAGCCTCGGCCAGACACGCCTCCGCGACCGCGCTGATCTCGGCCACCACGTCCTCCAGCCCGGCCCCCATGAGATCGCGGGCGGCGATCCGGAGCATGGCCCGGCGCCGGAACCGCCGGAGGGCGGCCTCGCGCGACCCCAGGCGGCGGACCTCCCCGGCGAGCTCCTCGACGAGCTGCTCCCCGGTTCGGGGATGGAGGTCGGCCAGCGCCGCTGCCTCCTCCGGATGGGCGACCAGGAAGTCCGCGGCGGCGGTGGAGAACCCCAGGACCCGCACCGCCACGGGGAGGATCTCGGGGCGCCCCAGCACCTCCCGTGCCACCGGGTCCTCGCCCACCCGCGACAGCTGGAGCCGGGCCAGGTGGGGGTCCGCCGCGTCCGCCAGGGCTCGGCCCAGGGCCTCGGGCGAGATCACCCCGATGCGCCGGATTCGCGGGGCCGCCGGACCATCTCCCGTCCGGGCTCCGGAGCCCGCACCACCCGGACGGTCTCCTGCATCGCCGCATCGTACCGCCGCCATCGGCCCTCTTCGTCGAAGCCGGAGCCACCCGAACGGAGGACCCGATGAGGCTCTCGGTGAGCGCGGGCAGGGGAATTAACGGAACCGTAACCCCGGTCCGATACCCTGCCGGACGTGGCCCTGTCGAGGGAAGCGGAGTTCGTGCTGCGCACCGTCGAGGAGCGCGGGATCGAGTTCATCCGCCTGTGGTTCACCGACGTCCTCGGGACCCTGAAGTCCCTGGCGATCACGCCCCAGGAGCTCGAGGGCGCGTTCGCCGAGGGCATGGGGTTCGACGGCTCCGCCATCGACGGGTTCGCCCGGATCCAGGAGTCCGACATGGTGGCCATGCCGGACCCCTCGACGTTCCAGATCATCCCGTGGCGCTCGGAGGCGGGCGTGGCCCGGATGTTCTGCGACGTCCTGAGCCCGGACGGGACGGCGTTCGAGGGCGATCCCCGGCACGTGCTCCGCCGCCAGCTCCGGCGGGCCTCCGACCTCGGGTACTCCTTCTACGTGGGCCCCGAGCTCGAGTACTTCTACTTCTCAGATGCCGGCGGCACCGAGTTCCTGGACCAGGGGGGCTACTTCGACCTCACCCCGCTCGACGTAGCCACCGACTACAAGCGCCGGACCGTGCAGTACCTGGAGGCCATGGGCATCCCGGTGGAGTACGTGCACCACGAGGTGGCGCCGTCGCAGCACGAGATCGACCTGCGGTACACCGACGCCCTGACCATGGCCGACAACGTGATGGCGTACCGGCTCACCGTCAAGGAAGCGGCCCAGGAGTTCGGGGTGTACGCGACGTTCATGCCGAAGCCGGTGGCCGGCGTGAACGGCAGCGGGATGCACACCCACCAGTCACTGTTCGCGGGGGACCGCAACGCGTTCTTCGACGGCGGCGACGAGTACCACCTCTCGAGGGTGGCCAAGGGCTACATCGCGGGGCTCCTGGCGCACGCCCGCGAGATCACGCTCGTCACGAATCAGTGGGTGAATTCGTACAAGCGGCTCGTCCCGGGGTACGAGGCGCCGGTGTACGTGTGCTGGGCCCGCCGGAACCGCAGCGCCCTGGTGCGCGTGCCCATGTACAAGCCGGGGAAGGAGGAGGCCGCGCGGATCGAGTTCCGCTCGCCGGACCCGGCGTGCAACCCGTACCTGGCGTTCGCGGCGATGCTCGCCGCCGGCCTGGCCGGCATCGACGGCGACTACGAGCTTCCCCCCGAGGCGTCGAACAACATCTACGAGATGTCCGACGACGAGCGCCGGGCCGCCGGGATCGACTCGCTCCCCCAGGACCTCCACGAGGCCACCCACGCCGCGGAGGAGTCCAAGGTCCTCCGCGACGCACTCGGCGACCACGTCCACGAATGGCTCATCCGCAACAAGCGCGAGGAGTGGGACGCATACAAGGGCTACGTCAGTCCCTTCGAGCTCGAACGCTACCTCCCCGTCCTGTAGCGCCGCCCACCGATCACCGCCGTCCCGCTCCGCGGCGACCTCCCACGTCCTTGACCATTCGACACCCTATGCTTAGACTGTCTAGGTTATGCGCGCCGACCTCATCCGGGGACATCTCGACATGCTCGTCCTCACGGTCGTGTCGGGGGGGCCGTCGCACGGATACGCCATCGTGGAGGAGATGCGGCGGCGAAGTGGGGGGGAGTTCGAGCTGCGGGAAGGAACGCTGTACCCGGCCCTGTACCGCCTGGAGGGCGAGGGATTGCTGGCGAGCGAATGGAAGCAGGCCGGCGGGCGGCGCCGGCGCGTGTACCGGCTCACCCGGGCGGGGCGGCGGGCGCTCGAGGCCAAGGAGCGGGACTGGTTCGCCCTCGTGCAGGCGGTGGGACGCGTCATCGGGGGGCCAGCGTGAGCCGCTTCGGCCCCATCGACCTCGTGCCCGAAGGGAGGACCGATGGTTCGAACGAGCCGTATCGTCGCGACGGCCGGCGCGCTGGTCGCGAGCGCCGTCCTCGTGGCCATCCATGTGGACTGGGACTCGGCCGCCGAAGGGACGCCCGTGTACGTCGCCGTCCTGGCGGCCGGCGCCCTGTTGGCCGTCTCGGTCGCGGTGGTGGTCAGCCTGCACCCCGGCGTGGGCCTGGGCCGCCCCGGGCGCTTCGCGCCGGCGTCTGGCTCGCGGCCTGTGCCGCCCTCGGGACATTCTCCGCGTGGGGCGGACGGTTGTCTCTCGGATCCGCCTCCCTCCATCTGACCGGCCGGCCATACCTGGCCGCGATCGGGTTCCTGGCCCTGGTGGTCGCCGGGACCGCGCGCTGGATGCGGTTCCGGGCACCGGCCTCGGACTCGTCGTCGCCGGGGCGGTCTCGCTCCTGGCGAACGACATCCTGAGCGGGGGATGGCGGCCCCTCTCGTCCATCGGCGAGGGACAGGCCAACATGGGGATCGAGCTGATCGTGATCGGCTGGGTGCTGCTTGGCATGGCCTGGGCCGCTGGTCCGGGAGGTCTGTCAGCCCGGGCCAGCGTGGGCCGCTTGCTCGTCTCGCTCGGACGGCGACTGGCCCGTTCGACAGGGGCGCCGGAGGCGGAGTCGAGCACGAGCGTCTAACCTCGCGGCGTGCGAGCCGAACGGATCGCGCCCGGCGTGTACCGCGTGCTCAAGGGCTACGTGAACTCGTACGTGGTCGAGTCGGACGACGGGCTGGTGCTGGTGGACTGCGGCATGCCGAAGAAGGCGGACCGCATCGCGGGGGCCATCCGGGACATGGGCCGGGACGCCAGGGACGTCCATCGCATCCTCATCACCCATCATCATCTGGACCACGTGGGAAGCCTCCCGGTGCTGGCCAGGATCGGGCCGGACCAGCCGCCGTGTCCGGTGAACGAAGAGGTGGGCGACGGCGACGTGCTGGACGGCGGCTTCCGGGTCGTCCACACTCCGGGCCACACCGCCGGCCACACCTCGTACCTCCTCGACCGGGAGGGCGGCGTCCTCATCGCCGGCGACGCGGCGGGGCCCGGGGAACGAAGGCCGGTCCGCCGATCGGCGCGGTCATCGGCATGTACACCGAGGGCCTCGGCGAGGCCGTGCGCTCGTTCCGGAAGCTCGCCGCGCTGGAGTTCGAGGTCGCCGTCACCGGCCACGGGCAGCCTGTCCGCTCCGGCGCCGCCGAGGTGTTCCGCCGGAACCTCTCGCGGCTCCCCGGCTAGTCAGCCCAGGAAGCGGTCCAGGGCCCGCTGGTCCTCGCCCCGGACCAGCAGCTCGCGGACAAGCCCCTGGTCGTCGAACCGGAACACCTCGCGGAGGCGGGCCCGGAACACGTCGTCGGGCGGAACCCGGATCGAGACCGTGACCACCGCGTGGACGGCGTCGCCCTCGATGGCCAGCTCGTCGATCTCGGACCGGAACGGGATCAGTCGCTCCTCCAGCTGGAGGGCCAGGGCCACCAGCTGGCCCAGCCCCCGGTATACCCCGGCGTACCTGCTCCGCCCGCCGATGCGGAGGACCGCCAGCGGGGCGACCTGGCGCTGCAGGGCCGTCCAGTCCCGGCGCTGCAACGCGTCGTAGACCGCGAGGACGCGATCGACGCGCGGGTCGTCGGGCATGGGGGGCGCGGCCACTGTGGGGATGGTAGCTGCTCAGCGGAGGCGGAACTTCTCGGCCATCTCGATCTGGACGACCTTGCCGTCCTGCACCACCAGCAGGACCGTGCCGAACTGCAGGCGCTTCAGGATCTCCGACACCTTCAGCAGGACCTGCCGCTCCTCGGCCGACAGCGCGGCCAGCGTGGCGATGGTGGTGTCGTCGGGGAGCGCGCCCCCCGAAGACCCGGGCCGCCCGGAGGGAGTGGGATCGCCCGGGCTCGCCGGCGTCGTCGCCATCACGCCACCAGCAGGCCCCGCCGGGCCCGGACCCGCCGGTCGAGTGCTGCGAACGCCGCGTCCACGGCGACCCCGATGATCGCGATGACCACCATCAGCGCCAGGATGGCCGGCGCGTCGAAGGCCCGCCCGGCCCGGGTCAGGGAGTGCCCCAGCCCTCGGCCCCCCCGGATGATGAGCTCCGCCGCCAGCAGGGACCGCCACCCGAACACCCACCCCTGACGGAGGCCCTCCAGGTATCCCGGCACGGCGGCGGGCCCCACGACGTGCCGGTACAGATCCCACCCACTGGCTCCCAGGGTCCGGCCCGCCCGGACCAGCGTCGGCGAGACCTGCCGGACGCTCGACGCCGTGGCCAGCGCGATGGCCGGGAACGCCCCCACGATCACCACCAGGACCACGGCCCGCTCCGAATACCCCAGCCACAGGATGGCCAGCGGGAGCCACGCGATGGGGGGAAGGGCCTGGAGCCCCACCACCAGCGGCCCCACCGCGCGCTGGAACGGCCTGGTCGCCGCCATCGCCATCCCCAGGAGCGTGCCGAACACCGCGGCCACGGCGATGCCGAACGCCAGTCGGATCAGGCTCCGCGACGCCGCCAGCGGGATGGTGCCGTCGGCGATCCGGTCCCACAGCCGGGTCCACACCGTGGCCGGCGAGGGGAGGTCGCGGGCGGGGACCGCGCCGGTGGCGGACAGCACCCACCACACGGCGATCACCCCGGCCACCGAGGCGGCCACCCAGCCCGCCCGAGGCCAGATCCGGTCGCTCGCCGGCCTAGGGGAGATCCGTTCGCTCGCCGGTCTCTCGCGCGACAACCTTGGTCACCTCCTCCGACAGCCGGTCGTGGATGTCCACCACCACCCGGGACAGCAGGGCGTCCTCCAGGTGGCGGGGTCGGGGAGCCCGGATCCGGTACTCCTCGAGCAGGGTGCCCGGGGCCGCCGACATCAACAGGACGCGGTCGGCCAGCAGGGCCGCCTCCCGGACGTTGTGGGTGACGAACACGAACGTCGTCCCGGTGTCCGCCCACACCCGCTGGACCTCCCCCTGGAGCAGCTCGCGGGCCTGGGCGTCGACCGACCCGAACGGCTCGTCGGCCAGCAGGACCTCGGGCTGGCAGGCCAGGGCCCGGGCCAGCGCGGCCCGCTGCCGCATGCCGCCCGAAAGCTCGTGTGGCTGGGCGTCGGCGAACCGGGTGAGATGGGCCTTCGCCAGCCAGGCCCGGGCCCGATCCCGGCGCTGCCCGGCCGGCACGTCGACCATTCGCAGGGCGAACTCCACGTTCTTCGCCACGGTCATCCAGGGGAACAGGGCGGGGTCCTGGAACAGCACCGCCCGGTCGGGCCCCGGCCCGGTCACCGGGCGCCCGTTCATGAGGACCTCACCGGCGTCCGGCATCTCCAGCCCGGCCAGGATGCTCAGCACGGTGGACTTGCCGCTGCCCGACGGCCCCAGGAGGCACACGAACTCGCCGGGGGCCACGTCGAACGCGATGTCGTCGAGGGCCTGGACCCGTCCGCCACGCACCGTGGGAAAGGACTTCCCGACCCCGCGGACGGAGAGCTTCGGCTCGCCCGGCACCGGGTCGCCGACCACGCCGAGCGAGCGAGCGGCGCTCCTTCCCATCGAGCTCACCCCGAGACCTCAGCCACGGTTCGCACCGGCGGTCACCCTACCCGGCGACGGCGGCCGATGCCTCCTCGGCGTCGCCGATCGTGAGGTCCGGGTTGACGATGCTGGGCGTCTCGCCGGCCTCCAGCGCGAACACCTTCGCGTTGCGGAGGTCCACCCAGACCTGACCGCCCGGCGCGAGCGGGCCGAGCTCGTCGTTCGGGATGTGCGCGACCAGCCCCTGCCCGTCCGGGAGGCGCAGGTGGAGCTTCGACATCCACCCCAGGTCCTTGATCCGCTCGAGCACCGCGGGGAGCGACTCGCCGTTGGTCCGTCGGTCGGCCACCCGGACGTCGTGGGGCCGGATGTACGCGTGCGCGGCGGACCCGTCGTCGATGTGAGCGGCGTCCCACAGGACCTGTTCGCCGAACCGCAGCCGGCCGTCCCGGACGCTCCCCTGCAACACGTTCGCCGCGCCGACGAACCCCGCCACGAACGGCGTGGCCGGGCGGTTGTACACCTCGTCCGGCGAGCCGACCTGCTCCACCCGGCCGCGGTGCATGACCACCACGGTGTTGGCGAGCTCCAGGGCCTCCTCCTGGTCGTGGGTCACCAGCAGGCTGGTCACCCCGATCTCCCGGTGGAGCCGGTCCAGCCAGTGCCGGAGGTCCTGGCGGACCCGCGCGTCGAGCGCCCCGAAGGGCTCGTCGAGCAGCAGGACACGAGGTCGGGGGGCCAGCGCACGCGCCAGCGCCACGCGTTGACGCTGGCCCCCCGACAGGTGATGCGGGTAGCGGTCGGCGAACGGCCCGAGCTGCACCAGCTCGAGGAGCTCCTCGACGCGCTTCCGAAGATCTTCCTTGCCGACCTTCCTCACGGTCAGGCCGAACGCCACGTTCTCCCGCACGCTCATGTGCCGGAACAGGGCGTAGTGCTGGAACACGAACCCCACCCGGCGCTCCTGCACGCTCGCGTCGGTCTGGTCCTCGCCGGCGATCGCGATCCGCCCGGCTGTGGGCCGCTCGAGGCCGGCGATCATCCGGAGCACGGTGCTCTTGCCCGAGCCGCTCGGCCCGAGCAGGGCCGTGATCTTGCCGTCCTCGGCGGAGAACGTCACGTCGTCCACCGCCGTGAACGAACCGAACCGTTTGGTGATCTGTTCCGCCACGATGCCTGCGCTGGCGGTCATCGCTGGTGCTCCGCGTCAGAAGTCCCTTGCGCACCGAGGGCGCGACTGCACCCGCAGGGCAAGGAGTCGAGGAGCGACGCGTACCTGCTGGTACGCGAGCGACGAGCGACGCGGCCATGCGGGATGCAGGCGCGTCCGAATGCCGAGGGACTTCTGGGGCGGTGCACTAGGCCTCCTTGATCTCTCTTCTCTTGAAGAACTCGATGCCGATCAGCAGCACGATCGAGAACAGCGCCAGGGTGAGCGCCACCACGAAGCCCTTCTGCTCCTGGTACTGGTCGAACACCCGGAGGATGTACAGCGTCGACGTCTCGGTCTGCCCCTGCAGGCCGCCGCTGACGATCAGCACGGCGCCCACCTCCCCGACGGCCCGCGCCGCGGAAAGGGCGATGCCGTACAGCAGGCCCCACCGGATGTTCGGGAGCGTGATCCGGAAGAAAGTCTGCAGCCGCGACGCGCCGAGCGTCCATGCCGCCTGCTCTTCCTCCATGCCGAGCTCCTCGAGCACCGGCACCACCTCGCGGATCACGAACGGAATCGAGATGAAGACCGTCACGAGTGCCATCGACGGCAGCGCGAAGATCACCTGGATTCCGCGGTCAGCGAAGAAGTGCTCGAACCAGCCGCCGCGACCGAACAGCAGCACCGCCATCAGGCCGACGATCACGGGCGAGACCCCTAGCGGCAGGTCGACCAGCGCCGAGACCAGCCGCTTGCCCCGGAACCGGTCGCGGGCCAGCACGAGCGCCACCACCACGCCCAGCACGGTGGTGACGGCGACCGTGATCAGCATGATCAGGAATGTCAGATAGAAGGCGTGCAGCGCGTCTTGGTCGGAGAACGTCTTCATGGCGTTGCCGAACCCGCCCTTCAGCGCCGACGCCGCGATGCCGTACAGCGGCGCGACGAGCAGGATCCCGACGTACAGGAGCGCCACCGCCACCATGACCGCGCGGACCCGACGGCCTCGCCGGACGTCCTCGTTCGCCGCCCGGGCCGCGAGCGACAGGTCCTCCACCGCCCCGGGGCCCCGGGGATCCTCGACCCGTGTCTCGCTCATCCGGTGTACCCCGCGGTCCGCCGGGAGACCAGCCGCTCGGTGACCACCACGAGGAGGAACGCCAGTCCGAACAGCAGGGCCGAGACCGCGGCGGCCTCCGCGTACCTGAACTGGCTCGTGAGCTGGAAGATGAACACCGGGGCGGTGAGCGTGTCGTTGGCCTTGTTCCCGGACACGATCACGATCGCGCCGAATTCGCCCAGGCACCTGGCGAACACCAGCAGCGCACCGGCCGCGATCGCCGGGAGCAGCGCGGGGAGCATGACCCGGCGGAACGTGGTCCACCGCCCGGCTCCGAGGACGCGCGCCGCCTCCTCCTCCGCAGGGTCCAGCTCGAGCAGCACGGGCTGGACCGTCCGGACGACGAGCGGGAGCGTGACGAACAGGAGCGCCAGGAGGATGCCGATCTGCGTGAAGACGATCTGCACGCCGCGGTCGGCGAAGAACCCCCCCACCGGCGAGTTCGGCCCGTACAGGGCCCTGAGCATGACCCCCGCCACCAGCGTGGGGACCGCGAACGGCAGGTCCACGATCGTCGACAGCATGCCGCGCCCGGGGAACGGGACCCGGACCAGCACGTATGCGAGCAGGGTCCCCAGGAGGCCGTTGATCACGGCCGTGATCAGCGCCATGGTGAGCGTGAGACGGATCGCGCTCCACGCCCCGAACGACGACAGGGCCGCGGAGAGGTCCGAGAGCCCGTGCGAGAACCCGGACTGCAGGATCGCCGCGACCGGCAGGAGGATCATCAGCCCCAGGTACAGCAGCGCCACCCCCCGCAGTGTGTAGCGGCCGAGGGCCGCGCCCGGCTGTCGCCGGGCGCGGCCACCGGGCCGCTTGACCGATGGCTCGATCGCCGTCTGTGCCACGATCCTCTATCCCTGGGCCGCCTGGAACGCGAGTGTGAAGGCGCCCTGCGGACCGAACACGGTGTCGTCGGTGAGCGTGTCCCAGCCGCCGAGGTCGTCGGTCGTGAAGAGGTCCTTCACGGCCGGCAGGGAATCGGTGGCCTCCGCCGACTTCTTCGGATCGATCGGGCGCGTGTAGGCCGAGCTGTAGAACACCTCCTGGGCGTCGGGCGTGTGCAGGTACTGCACGAACGCGTCGGCGATCTCCTTGACGCAGTGGTCCTCGGCAACCTTTTCGACGACGACTGCCGGCGTCCGGATCGAGACGGTGGAGGGCGGCATCACGAGCTCTTCGTCCACGCCTGCGGCGATCGACGTCGCCAGCTGGTAGTCGTAGGTGATCGCCACGTCGCCGTTGCCGGCCTCGAAGTTCTTGAGCGAGTCGTTGGCGCTCTTGTCCAGCACCGTGACGTTCTTGAAGATGCCCTCGAGCAGGCGCTCGGCGTCCGCCGGGTTGTCAGCCTCGTAGCCGGGCACCTCCCCCCGCATGGCTGCCCCGTACGCCGCCACGATGTTCCACCTGGCCCCGCCGCTCTGCGCCGGGTCGGGGGTCAGGATCTGCACCCCTGGCTGCGCCAGGTCATCCCAGTTCTCGATGTGCTTCGGGTTGCCGGGTCGGACGGCGAACGCCACGGCTCCCGACTGCACGATCGACTGGTCGGTGTCGTGCTGCCAATCGTGGGTGATCAGCCCCGCGTCTTCGACCAACTCGACGTCGGGAGCGAGCGAAGATGCGTAGATGTCGGCCTGGAACCCGTTCACGATGTTCGTCGCCTGGGTGGTGCTGCCACCGAAGGACAACTGCCAGATGAGTGACTGGCCGTCGTGCGCTTCCTTCCAGTCGTTCGCGAAATTCGAGGTGATCTTGCCGTACGCGACGTACGGGTTGCTGTACGCCGCGAGCGTGATGACGGGCGTGTCTGCGGGCGTGCACGCGGTCGCGACGACGCTCTCGCCGGGACTGACGGTGGCGTCCGTCTCGTCCTTCGAGCCCCCGCACGCGGCCGCGGCCAGCGCCAGGACGGAGAGTGCGGCGACGGCGACTCGCCGATGCCGGTGAATCATGCGCTTCCCCCTTTCGATCGACCGAAGCCGAAACCGAACCGGTATGGACACGGTCTCCGGTCGTCCGGTCAACCGAAAAGGTCACGCCACGGGGGCTCCTGAGCCTCAGGTCACCCCCGGCGATATGCGCTGGTGGCCGGCCTCCGGCGGGTAGCCGGTCAGCCGACGGACGCGACCGTAGCGAGCATGGGACACCTGTGTCAAACGGACCGGTGTTACGAGTTCGTGAAACCGTCCGCCCCAGGCACGGGCCCGGGGCGGGGGCCCGGTTCGGCCGCGGTCAGCGCCCCGGAACGTCCGATCCGTGCACCATCCCGTCCCGGATCGCGAGGACCCGGTCGGCGTAGCGGAGGAACTCCTCGCTGTGCGTGGCCACCAGGCAGCTGGCGCCGGCGTCGGCCGCCTCTCGGAACGCCCGGAACACGCCCGCCGCCCATTCGGCGTCCTGGTGGCCCGTCGGCTCGTCGGCCAGCACCAGCCTGGGGCGGACCACCAGGGCGCGCGCCAGCGCGGCGCGCTGCTGCTCCCCCAGCGAGATCTCGCCGGGCGCGCGGTTCCCGTACGCTCCCAGGCCGAGCGACTCCAGCAGATCCGTCACGCGGTCCGCGTGCTCGGAGCGCTGGAGCCCGCCCAGACGGATGGGCAGCTCGACGTTCTCGCGAACGGTGAGCTCCTCCAGGAGCCCCAGATCCTGCGGGAGGATGGCGATGTCGCTCCACAGGCGCCGCTCCGGCGGGACCTCCAGCTCGTCACCCAGCCACCGGACCTCGCCTCCGTCGGGGTGCTCCCACCCGCAGATCACGTTCAGGAGCGTGGTCTTGCCCGACCCCGACGGACCAACCAGCGCCACCAGCTCCCCGTCGTGCAGCGTCAGCTCCGCGCCCTGGAGCGCGTGGACCTCCTCCGGCCCTCGCCGGTAGGACTTGGAGACGCCCCGGACCTCCACGAGCGGACGGCGTTCGAGGGCGGCCCGCCAGTCGTCGCCGGGCGCGCGACCGGGCTGCTCCGGGGAGCGGGCTCGGGTCCCGCTCACGGCGGAGACATCCTGACGTGGCCGTCCTCCACCTCGATCACGGCCCGCCGGTCCGGGAACAGCTTCAGCGCGACGGGCGGCAGCTGGACGCGGCCGGCTCCGTCGATGACGGCCAGCCCCCGGCCGTCGGTCGACTCGGTCTCGAGGGCGCCGTGCCGGAGGTGGTACACGCGCGTGGCCACGCTCACGGCTGCGGCGTCGTGGGTGGCCACCACGACGGCCGTCCCCCGCTCGGCCAGCGTCCCGAGCGCTTCCAGCAGGGCCCGCCCGGTGGCACTGTCGAGCTCCGCGGTCGGCTCGTCCGCCACCACGACCGCCGGTGCGCCCACGACCGCCTGGGCGAACGCCACCCGCTGCTGCTCGCCACCCGACAGCTGCCGCGGAAGGTGGTGCCGGCGGGGCCCCAGGCCGAGTAGCTCGAGGAGCTCGGCGCCACCGCCGTCGCCCCGCACCCCACGCAGGCGCGCGGCGAGCTTCAGGTGCTCGTCCACGGTCAGGTACGGGATGAGGTTGTCGGCGGGGCGCTGGTAGACGTAGCCCATCAGCCGGCGCCGGATGCGGCGCAGGCGTCCCGGCCGCAGCCCGGCCAGGCTCTCGTTCCCCACCCGGACCTGCCCGGCGGTGGGACGGTCCAGTCCCGCCATGATCCGCAGCAGCGAGGACTTCCCCGACCCCGACGGCCCCACCACGGCCGTCACCGCGGCCTCGGGGAACGTGGCGTCCACCCCTTTCAGGGCGTTCACCTCGCCCGTGGCGGTCCAGTAGATCTTCACCACGTCGGTGCAGGAGGCCGCGACGCGTCCAGCCTGCACCGGCGACCCCTCCATCTCAAACCGCAAACCGCATCACCTCCGCCACGTTGGCACGGTCGGCCCGCACCTGCACGCCCCACGCGGCGATCCACGCGAACGCCGCGAGCGCCGCACCCACCGCCGCGAAGAGCACGACGGGCACCTGGAGGAACGGGGCCGGCGGGATGTCGGGCAGGACGTCGAGCTTCGGGTACGTCAGGAACGCGGCCGCCGTGGCGAGCGCCGCGCCCACGACGAACGCCGACAGGAGCATCGCCGCCAGCTCCAGCAGGACCGACTGCCGGTGACTCCGCCGCGACAGGCCCATGCGCCGGGCCAGCGCGTAGGAGACCTCCCGGCTGGCCTGGCGGGCCTGTAGGTACAGCAGGAGACCCACCAGCGCCACGACCCCGGCCAGCACACCGAGGGCCTGCAGGAACCCGAAGGTCCACGACAGCGAGAGGAAGCCCGGGGTCTGTGCCACATGGCTGGCCGTGACCACGGTGGTCGGCGCGAGGCCGGCCCGGGTCAGCGCCAGGGTGACGGGCGCAGGATCGCCGTCCACCCACACCTGCCGGATCGTGAACACGTTCAGGGCCGAGACCTTCATGGCGTCGAGGGCAGGCCGCGTCGTCACGACCATCGGGACGCCCGCAACGAGGCCCGGGAACGCGTCGACGTCCCGGACCACCCGGACGGGCACCTCCTCGCCGGGGAGCGAGAGGATGTCCCCGGCGGGGACGCCGGGGCCCACGGAGAGCAGGGGCAGGCGGCCGTCGACCGGCACCGAGATCTCCGCCAGGAGCTGCGACAGCGGCGTGGGGGCGAGTCGCGAGTCCCAGAACGCGTGCGCCGCGAACGTCGCGGGATCCACCACGAGCACGTCCACCGAGGTCCCCGCGGACCCGAACGTCGTCTGTTGCGTGTACCTGACCACGGGGGTGCCGGCCGCCAGCACGGGTCCGGGCAGGTCCTGGACGCTCGGAACGGTCAGCGCCGCGTCGCTCCCCACGAACAGCTTCGACTTCGCGTCGGTCGTGGCCGAGATCGACGACACGACGACGCCGGAGTACCCGAGCAGGCCGACCGCGAGGAACGAGGCCGCCACGAGCAGGAGCGCGGTCGACGGCGCCGCGCTCAGGCGCCGGGCGGCCAGGAAGGCCGGCGCCCCGCTGCCGCGCCCCGCAGTTCGCAACCGTGGGAGCAGCCGCCGGAGCGCCCGGACGACGAGCCCTCCCACGCCGGCCATGAACAGGATCGGGAACAACGGCACGAGGACGTCGACCGAGGGCGCCGCGGTCCCGCCGGGGCCGGTCTTCACCGCCCCCCGGGTCCAGATCTCGTAGAGCGCCGCGCCAGCCAGCGCCAGCGGCGCCAGCTCCCACGGTCGCCTGGCCAGCCGGCGCCGGGCCCTGCCGGCCCGCCGTTCGCCCATGGCGGCCACCTGGGCGGCGGCCACGACGCCCAGGAACAGGACGGCCAGCAGCACCGTGACCCCCGCCTGGAGGGCGGCGTCCCGAACCGCGCCCGGATCGAGGTCGGCGCTCGGGCCCAGCGCCCGGACCAGGACCAGCGCCCCGGCCCACCCGGCCGCCGCGCCGGCCAGCGCGGGCAGCAGCGCCTCCGCGGCAACCTTCCACCCGAGTGCCAGCGGGCCCATGCCCCTCGCCGCGAGCCCCCGGAACTCGACCCGGCGGCGATGGATCGTGTAGACCCCGGCGATGGCCATGACGAGCAGCGCCAGCAGCCGTCCGGCGAGGGACAGCGCGTGGACGGATCCGGCCAGCGAGTCGTTCGTGGCTTGGGCCTCCTCGACCACGGGCGGAAGCCCGAGCCCCCCGCCGCTGAAGGCCGCGCCCAGCCGGGACACCGGGTCGGCCAGCATCTCGGCCGGCCCCTTCAGCTCCGTCGCGAGGTCCCGTGCGGCGGGGAGGGTCAGCCCTCTCGTGTCGACGGGGAGCTCCCAGTGGAACTCGCCGTCGTCGGCCAGGGCCGACTCCGCGCGCAGGAATGTCGGCTCGTCCGCCAGCAGCAGGGGCGGCGGGCAGGTGTCGCCGGAGAGCTGGATGTACTCCGTGAGCGGGACCCAGTAGGGCCGCTGCGGCTGCAGGCAGAGGTCGGTATAGATGCCGCGCACGGTGAGCCGCACGACGGCACCGGTCGGGGTCCCGAAGTCGTCGGTCACGGCGAGATCCAGGCTCGCGCCGGGGCCCACTCCGAGCGTGCGGGCCACGTTGCGCGAGACCCACCAGCCCGGACCGGGAGCCCCGCGCACCAGGTCGACCTGGGAGAGGAACCCCGTGCTGGTGGCCAGGCGGACGGCCCGGTGCGGGCCTCCCACGCGTCCCGCCTCCCGGATGACGGCCTCGTTGGTCGAGACGACGATGGTTCGGAGCGGCCCCAGCCCGGAAACGTCGTGCACCGCCCGGTGGAGCAGGTCCTCCCGGTAGCGGATGGCGGGGGGAACGATCGGCCCGACCGCGTCGGCCCGGAGCCCGGCGAAGCCTTCGCGGGCCCGCTCCACCGAGAACTGCAACGCCGCCGATCCGGTCGACGACATGAACATCGTGTCCGACGATGCCGCGAGCCCGATCACGAGGGACGCGCCGAGGATCGCGAGCAGCGCGCCCGGATAACGAAGCAGGAGGAACGGCGCCCTCGCCCACAGGGATCCGCCCCGCAGCTTCGAGCCACGCCGGCTCATCCGGTCCCCCAGTCGAGCGGCGCGCCGTCGGTGGCCAGCCGCAGGACCTCCCGCCCCGAGGTGTCCAGGAGCGCGAGGTCCCCCCGGCTCGGTTCGGTGGCGAGGAGCGAGCCATCCGGCGACCACGCCAGGCCCTGGAAGAACTCCCGCGAAGCGGCGATCTCGCCGAGCCGGCCCCCGGCCGCGTCGAACACGAACAGCTCGCCCTGCGGGACGCCCCGGAAGAACTGGGCGCATCGGCTGCATTCGGTGACGGCGAGCAGGGTCCCGCCCGGCTGCCACGCCAGGTCCTGGGGGCTCCCCGATCCCAGCGGGATGACCCGCGGGGGGCCGCCGTCGGGCAGCACGACGAGGCCGGACCGGCTGACGTCCTCGCGCCGGTCTGCCACCGCCGCGGCCACCCCGCCCTCCCCCCAGGCCAGGTCGAACACGTCGGGACGCCCGATCCCGGAGCGCTCGAGGGGCTGGATCACGTCGGGACCGGCCAGGCGGACGGGCGGCGACGGGCGGTCGAGGGAGACGCGCCAGATGGACGGCCCCTGGGGGGTGTCGCGAACGAAGGCCACGTCCGTGGCGTCGGGCGAGAGGGTCGCCTGGCATGCCCGGACCACCGGCCGCCAGGTACCGGCGGCGTCGCCGGTGGCGAGGTCGAGAGCGAGCACCGAGGACGGCTGGTCCCGGTCCCCGCAGGAGGAGACCACCGCCCGCCCCCCCGCCACCCCGACCAGCGTCGCGAGCCCCGGGCCGAGCGGCGGCCCGAGCTTCCGGGGCTGCTGTCCCTGCCGGAGCTCGAAGAGCTGCGAGCCGACCTCGTGGAGCCGGAAGCCCTGGTTCCCCTCCACCTTCGTGACGAGCGCGTAGGCCGTCCCGTCGTCCTGGAGTGTGGCCCCCGCGATCACGTCGAAGCGGCCCAGGACCGTGCCGGTCAACTCCACGGGCTCCGGCCCGCCTGGGGTCCCGAGGGGCAGGAGCGCGAGGCCCGAGAACTCCTCGCCCAGCGCGATGAGCAGGCTCCCGTTCGGTGAAGGCCCCCGGGTGTGACGCGACGGCCCCGGCGTCGATTGACCGCCGCCCGTGCACGCCGAGAGGAGGAGCGCCCCCGCCACCAGGGCCACGGCCCACCGCCCGAGCCCCGCGGGCCGGTCACGCCGCACGCCGCAGCACCTCCGCCACCCGAACCCGATCGAGCCCGCGCTGGACCAGCCACGCCCCGGCGAGCGACGTCACCGCGGCCCCCGCTCCCATCGCGCCGACCAGGGCCCAGGGCACGTGCAATCCGGCCGCCGGCGGCACCGACGGGAGGAGGTCGAACTGGCCGAGGACGACCCACGCGGCGACGCCGGCCACCACGGCCCCCACGACGAGTGCCGCTCCCAGGATGGCGCCGACCTCGAGGACCAGTGCCCGGACGTGGCTCCCCCGGCGGAGCCCCATCCGGGTCGCCACCGCGTGTCCCACGTCGCCTCCCCTGCGGCCGGCACGGAGGTACAGGACGAGACCCGCCAGGGACACCACCACCGCCACCCCGCCGAGGACCTGCAGCAATTCGAACACCCAATCCACCGCTTGGGCGGCAGGAACGGCGGCGGCCAGGTCGGCCCTCCGCACCGGACCGGTGAACGCGACGCCCGCCCGGCGGAGCGCGTCCAGGATCGCGGCCGGGTCCCCGCGCGCCCACAGCTCGCGTTGCCCGCCGGCACCGTGGAGCGACGAGCCGGCTCGGCGGAGCGCGGTCCCCAGCGCTGCGCGCGAGGCCACCACCACCGGCAGTTGGGAGGTCCGGCCCGGGAACCCTGCCGTGGTTCCCCCGACGCTGGCCGGAAGGGGCCGCGACGCGACCTCGAGCGTGACGTTGCCCGAGAGATCCGCCCCGGCCACCACGATCGGGATCCGAGTCGACTCCCGTCCCAGCGGCGCGAGGACCCGGCCGGGGCCCCCGCCGGAGAACGCATCGCTCCACGTGGCCGCCGCGGCGAAGGTTCGGGGGTCGATGGCCAGCACGACGACCTGGGGCCCGGACGGCAGGATCGTCGCGCGGGTGATGCGCCACACGTCGGCATGCGCGAATCCCAGCGTCGCGGGGACCCGAGCCCCGTCCGCCACGTCCGCGCGCACGTCGGCGCCCGTGGCGTCGCGGATCTTCTCCTCGGTGCTGGCGCGGACCGACGTCGAGACGATCCCGGCGAACAGGAGCAAGGCGGCGGCCGCCACGACCGTCGCGCCGAGCCCGAGGGCCGGGGACGGAGCGGCGGCCAGCCGGCGCGCCGCGAGGTAGCGCGCGGTGGAGCGGCCGGGCCCCACGCCCGGGAGCGCCGGCAGCAGCCGCCCGGCCACCCGGGCCGCCAGCCCCGCCATGCCGGTCACGAACAGCAGCGGAAACAACAGGGCGAACGCGTCGACCCGCACGGCCGCGCCGCTCGTTCGGAGCCCGCCCTGGGTCAGCACCTCGTACAGGGCGGCGCCGGCCAGGAGCAGGACCAGGGCCTCCCAGGGCGCGCCGGCCAGCGCCTCTCGGAGACGCCCGTCGGTGGGACCGAGCACCGTCCGGCGCGCGTCGAGCGCCGCCGCCGCCGCGACGACCAGCATGGCCCCGGCCAGCCACCATCCGACCTGCCAGATGGCGGACGTGCCGGCCGACGCACCGACCGCGCCGCCCGGCCCGAGGCGGTCGACCAGCCGGGTGGTGAGCGCGATCCCCGCGACCCCGGCAGCCACGAACGGCAGCAGGACCTCGAGGCACGCCGCCACGCCGAGGTGCGCCGGGCCGCCCCCCAGGACGTCGAGCAACCGGATCTCGCGCCGGCGCCGCCGGGCCTCGGCCGCCGCGGCCGCGGCCAGCATGCCGAGGGCGAGGGCCCGCCCGGCCACCGAGACGACGTCCACCGGACCGGTGATCCCGTCGACCGAGCGCTCGGCGGCGTCGACGATCCCCGGGAGCTTCGAGACCACGGCGCCCCGTCCAAACGGCGCCGGTGCCGCGTCGGTGGGAACGGTGAGCCGGGACCTGGCGGCGTCGTAGCGGGCCGCGACGTCCTCGGCCCCTTCGAGCGTGGGCGCTCGATCCCGGAAGGGGAGCTCCCACGTCAGGCGGACCGTCATCCGCAGCGGCTCGCCTGCCGACCGCAGCAGTGCCTCGTCGGCCAGCAGGACCGGCGCGGCGGCCTGGGCTCCCGAACCGGGCGGGCGGATGAAGTCCTCGAGCCCCGCCCAGAACGGCGGGAGAGGGCCGAACCACAGGCTTTCGTACGTCGCGGCCACCGGGACGTCGACGCGTCCTTCGGAGTTCGACAGACGGACGGTGTCGCCGGGCTCCACTCCCAGGGCGGCGGCCGTGTCGCCGTCCAACCACACGCCGTCGGCCCCGGGCGAGCCGCCGAGGAGCCGGACGTGTCGCTCGAACCCCGCCCGGAAGAGCGTCTGGACCCTGACGGCCGCCCGGCCGGGTGCGACGAGCACGTCGACCTGGGACCCCAGCAGCGTCAGCGAGGGCGGCCCGACCCCCGGTAGGTGCGCCGCGACCTCGGCCACGGCCCGATCGCGGCGCTCGACGAGGCCGGCGCCGTTCTCCCCGCTCTCCAGCGACCCGAAGGCCTGGATGGTCAACCCGGCCTCCGCCGGGGAGACGTGCGACAGGCCACCCGCCACCTCGACGCCGCCGGCCGAGGAGAGGAACAGGGCCGGCATCGACGCAGCGACAGCCAGCACGAGCGCCCCCGCGACCACCGCGAGCAGCAGCGTCGGGAACCGGAACAGCAGGAGGGGAGCCTTGCGCCACAGCGGCCCACCCGCCACGGCCGCGCGAAGCCCGGGCAGGCCCGGGCGCCGGCGGACGGCTCGCACCCGCCCTCCTGGCCCGCTCACCAACGCAGCCTCCCGATCGGTCCCAGCTCCGTCGCGGGCCGCGCTGCACGCCGGTCCCGCCTCCCGCGCCCAATGGTACGTAGCTCCTACGGCGGCGGGGTTGGGGGCGTTCCGGCCGACGGTCACCCGGACGGGCCCTGCGGTCCGGGTACCGGCAGTACGCTTGGGACGTGGTCCGGATCGCGCTGGGACAGGTGAACACCACCGTCGGCGACCTCGACGGAAACGTCGAGCTCATGGCCCGGTGGGCCCGCGAAGCCTCGGCGGCGGAGGCTGACCTGGTGTGCTTCCCGGAGCTGGCCATCACCGGGTACCCGCCGGAGGATCTGGTCCTCCGCCCGGAGTTCGTCCGCGACAACCTCAGGGCGCTGTTCGACCTGGCGGCGGAGACGGCGGAGGGCTGCCCGGTCCTGGTGGGGTACGTGGACCACACCGAGCGGGGCCTGCACAATGGGGCGGCCCTCCTGGCGGACGGCGAGGTCCGGGCTCGCTATTACAAGGTGAAGCTGCCGAACTACGGCGTGTTCGACGAGGCCCGGACGTTCGTCCCGGGCGACGCCGCGTGTCCGATCCGGCTGGGCTCCTCCGCCCTCGGCCTGTCGATCTGCGAGGACGCGTGGCGGCCGGGGATGCCGTGGACGGAGTACCGCCGGGTGCAGACCGCCGTGATCCCGAACATCAACGCCTCGCCGTACCACCTCCACAAGACCGCCGAGCGGCTGGAGGTGTGCCGGGACCGGGCCACGGAGACCGGCGCCTGGATCCTGTACCTGAACGCCGTGGGAGGCCAGGACGAGCTGGTGTTCGACGGCGGCTCGCTGGTGGTGGCGCCGGACGGGACGCTGGCGTGGCACGCCGCGGCGTTCGAGGAGGACCTCCTGGTGGTGGACCTCGACGTCCCGGACCTTCCGCGGTCCTACCCCGGACCTTCGGTCGACGGCGCCGCCGAGCGGACCGGGGGCCACCCGGACGCCCAGCGGCCCGAGGATCCCGACCCCTCGCGGGCCCCGTTGCCGGAGGGCGACGAGGAGGTGTACCGGGCCCTGGTCCTGGGGCTCGGGGACTACGTCCGGAAGAACGGGTTCCGGGAGGTGGTGCTGGGGCTCTCCGGCGGCATCGACTCCGCGCTGGTCGCCACGGTGGCCGCCGACGCCCTGGGATCGGAGGCCGTCCGGGCCCTGGCCATGCCGTCCCCGTACTCGTCGCCGGGGAGCGTGAGCGACGCGGTGGACCTCGCGAAGCGTCTGGGCATCCAGCTCGACGAGGTCCGGATCGACGCCGTGTTCGCCGCGTACCGCGATGCGCTCGCCGACCTCTTCGAGGGCACCGAGGAGGGCGTGGCCGAGGAGAACCTCCAGGCCAGGATCCGGGGGAACCTCCTGATGGCGCTGTCGAACAAGTTCGGCTCGCTGGTGCTGGCCACCGGGAACAAGAGCGAGATGGCCGTGGGGTATTCCACTCTCTACGGCGACCTGGCCGGCGGGTTCGCCCCCATCAAGGACGTCCCCAAGACGCTGGTGTACCGCCTGGCCCGGTGGCGCAACGCCCACGGCCGGCCCAGCGAGCCGATCCCGGACTCGGTGCTGGAGAAGGCGCCGTCGGCCGAGCTGCACCCCGGCCAGCGCGACACCGACTCCCTCCCCGCCTACGACGACCTCGACCCCATCATCGAGGCCTACGTGGAGGACGACCTGGGACCCGAGGAGATCGTCGCCCAGGGCCACGACCCGGCCGTGGTGGAGCGCGTCGTGACCATGATCGACCGCGCCGAGTACAAGCGCCGCCAGGCTCCCCCGGGCGTGAAGATCACCCCCAAGGCCTTCGGCCGCGACCGCCGCCTCCCCATCACGAACGCCTACCGCCACGCCCCTCGCGAGCGCGCCGAGACGGGCCCGGCCGGCCCCGTCTCCACCCGCGAGGACTGACAGTCCGGCGGGGTCGCGGCGAATGCCCGCACGAGGAGGAGCAGGAGATGCTCCCCAAGGCCCGGAAGGCGCTGTCGAAGGAGGATCTGGAGACACTCGGGGAGCGCCTGGAGGAGGCGAAGAAGCGGAAGCAGCGCGCCTCGGCTGCCTGACGGCCGAGGGAGCGCTCACGCGAGGAGGCCGCCCCCCGATCCGCAGATCGCCGGGGCGGCCTCCTTCGGTTCCCCCTACGAGGCCTGCTGCAGCTCCCACACCACGGTCACGCTGACCATGGTCTGGATGGCCGGCGGCACGACCGGGGTCGGCGCACCCGCCGCCCTGGAGTCCACTCCCGCCTCTGCGTACGGGATGGGGTAACCGCCCGAGTCCTCGGAGATGGCCACGACGTCGCCCACCTTGGCGCCGGCCGCTGAGGCCAGCGCGTCGGCCTTGGCCCGCGCGTCCTCGACGGCCGCCTTCAGGGCACTGCTCAGCGCGGGGCTGCCCTGCGACAGCTGGAACGTGATCCCCGTGGTGAGGTTCGCGCCTGCGGCGGTGGCGGTGTCGATGGTCTCTCCGGCCTTCGACAGGTCATGCAGGGTGACCGTGATCTGGTTCTGGGCCTGGTACCCGGTCACGGCGGTGCCGTTCGAGTCGTACGTCGGGTACAGGCTGACCAGCGCGGTGGAGATGTCCGAACGGTCGATGCCGAGGTCGGTGAGCGCCTTGATGACCGCGGCCATCCGATCGGCGTTCTCCCGCAGCGCGTCGGCCGCATCCGAGGCCTGGGTCTGCACGCCCAGGCCGATCACCGCTTCATCGGGCTGCGAGTTGACCATGGCGGAGCCCGTCACGGTGACGGTATTGGCGGCGAGGGCTCCCGGGAACCGCCCGCACGGTCCCGGAAACTCCATCGGGCACGGCACACCCTGCTTGACCGAGATGACGCCGGACGGCGCAGCCACCGGAACGTCCGGCACCGCGTACCCGACGCCGGTCGAGCCGCCGGGGGCCGAGCCCGTACCGCCGGATCCAATGAATCCCACCCGCCCGGACGACACCCCGGGAGATCCCGGTTCGACGCCTGAGTCGGGCGCCGTCACACGCTTGCCGGTGCGCTGGGAATCCGACGCTCCCCCGGTTCCCGCTCCGGCGATCGCCGGGACCGCTGCCGCCAGCGCCAGTGCGGCCGCCGCCGCGACGATCGCCACGATGATCCTTCTGCCCATGTCGGCTCCTCCGGTTCGGTGGACATGGGCTTGGACGACCCGAACGCTTGCTCGGGTTCCTGGGCCCGAGGACTTCACCCCGCCGCCCCCGGAGCGCCGCAGCACCCGATCCCGCCGCGGGGGCGAGCAAACGCTTGACAGTCACATATCCTGACCGTCTGTAGGGCCGGTAGCTCAGTTGGTAGAGCAGGGGGCTTTTAACCCTCGCGTCGCGGGTTCGAATCCTGCCCGGCCCTCTTGAAGCGGCACCGGCGATCCTTCAGGATGGACGAGCATCCTCGGTCCGACATGCGGAGCTTCATCGCGGACGCCGCGGCGAGTGCCGAGTTTCCTCCCGACGTCCTCGACGATCTCCTGCTTGCGCTGTGGGAGGCCTGCGCCCAGGCCGCGTCGCACTCGGGGAATCCCGACGTCGAGGTCAGGGCCCTCTCGGACGACCACACGTTCGAGATGGAGGTCCGGAACCCGGGCGTCTACCGCATCGGTGTGCACGCCCCGGGCGTCCTGGCGGACGAGCGGCTGGCGGTCTCCCTCACCATGGCCATCGAGATGTCCGTCCTGGACGAGATCCACGTGGACCCCGGGACCGAGGCCGAGCCCTGGACCCGCATCCGGATGGTGAAGCTCACCGGGCGCTGAGCGGCCCCACCCCGGGTCAGCCGGCCAGGACGGTCTCGGCCGGCGATGTACAGGCCCAAGCCGGCGCCGCCGGTGGCTTCATCCGCTGCGCCTCGAGCTCGGCCGTCACGTCCCGCGCCATGACCACCGCGGCCCGGGTGTGGCGCGGCCTTGGTCGATCCGAGTATGCGACCCGGCGAGCGGCGGGGCATCGGCCGAACGGCGCGATCGGGTCTCAGGGACTTTGGACCGGCCCCACTGGGCCTTTCGGACTCCCGTGGTCCGAACGGCGGGGGCGGGTAGCGTGGAGCCATGGACAGGCGCACGCTCGGCCGGAACGGCCCGGAGGTCCCCGTGGTCGGGCTGGGGACGTGGCAGACCTTCGACGTCGCGCCGCCCCTGGAGCACGTGGCCCGCGAGGTCACGCACGCGGCGTTCGGCGGCGGAAGCCGGGTGGTGGACTCCTCGCCGATGTACGGGAGGGCCGAGGGCGTGCTGGGCCGGGCCCTGGACTCGCTGGGGCTCCGGGACGAGGCCGTGGTGGCGACGAAGATCTGGACCCGGTCGGCGGAAGGCGGGAGGGAGCAGTTCGCCGCGCAGCTCCGGTCCTTCGGCGGACGGGTGGACGTCCTGCAGGTCCACAACCTGGTGGCGTGGGAGGACCACATGCGGTGGATGGAGGGCGAGCGGGATGCCGGCAGGATCGCGCTGCTGGGCGCGACCCACTACAGCCCGAGCGCGTTCGACGAGCTGGAGCGGGTGATGCGCTCCGGTCACATCCACACCATCCAGGTCCCATACAACCCCCGCGAACGGCAGGCCGAACGGCGCATCCTGCCGCTGGCCGAGGACCTCGGCATCGGCGTGATCGCCATGCGCCCGTTCGGCGAGGGCACCCTGCTGCCGGGCCCGGATCCCCCCGGACTGGCCGAGCTCGGCGTCGATTCCTGGGCAGAAGCCCTGCTCCGGTGGTGCCTGTCCGACCCCCGGATCTCGGTGGCCATCCCCGCCACCAGGAACCCCGCGCACGCCGAGGAGAACACCCGGGCGGGCTCGCCGCCGTGGTTCGGCCCGGACCGGCGCGCGCTGGTCGAGCGCCTCGCCCGGCGCTGACCCCCCACGCCGGGCCGTTCCGGGCCCGGCGGCGATGTCGGTGGCCGGTGCTACGTTCGCGGGCGGGGGAGACGGGCATGCGTCGTGCGGTTCCGGTCGGCAGCCACGTGGAGCTCGAGGACTCGCGCGGGGGGCGATGGCTGGTCGAGGTCCCCCGGACCAGGCGGGAGCGGATGCGGGGCCTGCGGGGCCGGGAGGCCCTGCTCCCGGGGCGGGCGCTCCTCCTGGTCGGGACGCGGTCGGTGCAGACGGTGGGGATGCGCTTCCCGATCGTGGCCGTCCTCCTCGACGCCGACGGGGCGGTCCTCCGCGCGCTCGCGCTCCCGCCCGGCCGGGTCACCCGCCCGCGGCGGCGGGTCCGGCACGTCCTGGAGTGCCCGGCCGGGACGGACCTCCGCCCCGGCGACCGGCTGTCGCTGGGGCCGCTCGCCTCCGGATGACCTCGGCCCGTGGAGCGCAGCCGGGCCGCAGTTATACTCAGGCGGCTGCCCTCAGTGGGTGCGGTGTCACGCCCCCATCGTCCAGCGGCCCAGGATTCCACCCTTTCAAGGTGGCGACACGGGTTCGAATCCCGTTGGGGGCACCGACCGCCTCGGGGCGTCGGCGCGCGAAGCGCCGACCCGGTGGCCGCGAGCGGCAACCACATACGGTCCGGTGGAGCAGCTTGGCCGTGCTCGCCACCCTGTCAAGGTGGAGGTCGCGGGTTCGAATCCCGTCCGGACCGCGAGCACGGTTCACTGTGTGCATGGTGGACGGTGCACCTAGGGCGGCGCCCGGCCTCGGGGGCCGCCGTTCGGCGAGGTAGCTCAGTTGGTAGAGCACGCGGCTGAAAACCGCGGTGTCGGCGGTTCGATCCCGTCCCTCGCCACGTCGTCGCAGGCCTTCCGGGATCCATAGCCGCGTCGGCCGACCGGCGCTTTCGCGCACACGCAGCGGGGAGGCCCCGCCGTTCGATACGGCCCCCCCGTGTGCCCCGGCCGGGGCCTGTTCCTACGAGCGCGAGTTCGAGCCGTCGATCAGGCTGCGGATCTCGGACTCGCGGTACCGCCGGTGCCCCCCCAACGTGCGAATCGAGGACAGCTTCCCGGCTTTGGCCCAACGCGTGACCGTCTTCGGATCGACCCGGAACATCGCTGCCACCTCGGCGGGTGTCAGCAGTCGCTCCGTGTCCTCCTGGGTCTTGGTCGTCAATTTCGCCCCCCTTCTCCGGGCCAATCCGTAAGCTTGTACCGCTGTCTGCGCCAATTATGGCGGTCGGAAAGCTCCGACACAAGGGACAAACCGGCGGATTCGGTCGGGCGCGTGTGCCTCGAGGGAAAAGGGCACGCGACACCGGGACCCGTTCGGGTCCCCGGGTCCCCGGTGCGGTCAATTCAAGGATTCGTGGCTGCGGACCTCGGCCCACCGGTTCGACACCGACTGGTACATCTCCGCGGCCCGCGCCAGGTCGCCCCCCGCCAGCGCCGAGATGGCCTCCTGGACGTCGCGGGCGCTGTGGTCGTTGTCGAGCTCGTCCCAGGTGAACAGGCCCGAGACGCCGTCGTAGTCGAGCTCCAGGATCGATCTGGGGTCGAACGCCGACAGCCACCGTGACAGGTCCCCGGCCAGGTCGGCCAGCGGCGACAGCTCCGATCTCCGCAGCGCCACCAGGGCGGCCTCGGCCCGCTTCCGGGCCCTGGTCACCTGGGTCGGATACGTCATCCGGTATCCCACCACCGCGTCCTCCACCAGGCGCCGCTCGTCGTCGGACACCAGGACGAACCACCGGATCGGGACGTGCCACGGGCTCTGCAGCAGGAACGGTACGGCGGCGGGCCCCCGGCGGCGCATGCGGGCCAGCTCGCGGGCGGCCCGGCGGGCCTCGGACTCCGGCACGAAGGCGTCGACCATCTCCGGCGCCGTCGACTCCCGGAGGGACAGCAGGCTGGCCAGCTCACGGAGGCGCGTGCGCCAGGGGCACACGAAGTACGAGCCCTCGATCATCCGGACATCCGCGTGGTCGCCCTCGGCGGAGGACAGCAGCCCGATCCGGGCCTCCGGGACCGTCGAGCGCTCCCGGTACACCGGGCGGACCGGCGGCGTCCGGCCCCCGCCCAGGATGTAGCGCTCCCAGTGCGCCCGCTCGTCGGCCGGGAAGGCCTCGAGGGGCTGGAAGACGCGGAGATACGCGCAGGGGAACACATCGGGATTCTAGTGCCCCGTTTCAGGTCCCTTGCGCACCGACGACGCGACTGCGCCCGCAGGGCAAGGAGTCAGGAGCGCCGCGTACCTGCTGGTACGCACGCGACGAGCGACGCCGCCCTGCGGGACCGAATCGGCCACGGATCGCCGTCCCGCGGGGCGGATGGGGGCCGATGCTATAGTCGGAACCTCACCCGCGTTGCAGGAGGCCGGATGAGGTTGACGCTGCGCGTTCCGTCCATCTTGAGCAGGGGCAACTGCTAGATGGGCGTGTTCGCCGAGATCGGCGAGGAGTTCGAAGAGGTCGTCTTCTTCCACGATCTCCCGTCCGGGCTGCGGGCCATCGTGGCCATCCATTCCACCCAGATGGGGCCGGCGCTGGGCGGCTCCCGGTTCTACCCCTACGCCACCGAGGAGGACGCGCTGCACGACGTGCTGCGCCTGGCGCGGGGCATGACCTACAAGGCGGCCGCCGCGGGGCTCGACCTCGGCGGGGGCAAGGCCGTCATCATCGGCGATCCCAAGCGCATCAAGTCCGAGGAGCTCCTGCGGGCGTACGGGCGGTTCATCGACACGCTGCAGGGCCGCTACATCACGGCGGAGGACGTCGGGACCACCGGCCAGGACATGGACATGCTCCGCCGGGAGACGCGCAGCGTGGTCGGGGTCTCGCCGGCAATGGGCGGCTCCGGCGACCCCTCGCCGGTCACTGCCTGGGGAGTGTTCCAGGGCCTCATCGCGTGCGCCGAGGAGGCCTGGAAGGACTCCTCGCTGGCCGGCCGCCGGGTGGCCGTGCAGGGCGTGGGCAAGGTCGGCTACCACCTGGTGAAGCACCTGGTGGAGGCCGGCGCGAGCGTCGTGATCTCCGACGTGGACGTGGACGCCGTGGCCCGGGCGGTTCGTGAGTTCGGCGTGGACACGGCGAACACGGACAAGATCCACGCCGAGGAGTGCGACATCTTCGCGCCGTGCGCGCTGGGCGGCATCATCCGCGACGACACCCTTCCATCGCTTCGCTGCCGCGTGATCGGCGGAAGTGCAAACAACCAGCTCGAGAGCGCCGAGCACGGCGAGGCCCTGCAGGAGATGGGGATCCTGTACGCGCCCGACTACGTGATCAACGCGGGAGGTCTCATCAACGTCGCCGACGAGCTCCGCGGGTACGACCGCGAGCGGGCCATGGCGAAGGTGGAAGGCATCTACCGGACGATGCGGGAGGTGTTCCAGGTGTCCCGGGAGCAGGGCATCTCCACCGCGGAGGCCGCCGACCACGTGGCGAAGGCCCGGATCGAGCGGGTGGGGCGACTCCGGCGGTACTGGGTCCCGGGGCGTTCCTCGGCCGGCCCCCGCGCCGTCTGGTGAGCGGATCGGACGGGCCACCGGTGACGTCCTCCCCCTCCGTGCGTGGTGACGCGCCGTACCGGGTCATCGCCGACGACGGCTCGGCCGCCATCGACCCCGCGGACCTCGGGCTGAAGGACGAGGACCTCCGCGAGCTGTACCGCCTGCTGGCCACGGTGCGGCGGGCCGACCTGGAGGCCACGGCTCTGCAGCGTCAGGGCCAGCTGGCCGTGTACCCCCCGCTCGTCGGCCAGGAGGCCGCCCAGGTCGGGAGCGCGTTCGCGCTGAAGCCCGAGGACTACATCTTCCCGTCCTACCGCGAGATGGGGGCGGCGGTGGTCCGGGGGGTGGACCTCGTGCAGTACCTCCACTTCTACCGGGCCACGTGGCACGGGGGGACGTACGACCCGAACGAGCTGCGGTTCGGCATGGTCAGCGTCCCGGTGGGGTCGCAGGCCCTGCACGCGGTGGGCTACGCGATGGGCGTGGCCAGGGACGGGAAGCCCGAGATCGCCCTCGCCTACTTCGGCGACGGGGCCACCTCAGAGGGCGACCTCCACGAGGCCTGGAACTTCGCGGCGGTGTTCCGGGCCCCGGTGGTGTTCTTCTGCCAGAACAACCAGTGGGCCATCTCTGTGCCGATCGCGAAGCAGACCGCGGCGCCGATCTGGAGCAAGGCCGAGGGGTACGGGTTCCCTGGCGTGCTTGTGGACGGCAACGACGTCCTGGCCGTGTACCAGGTGACGAGGGAGGCTGCCGAGCGGGCCCGGGCCGACGGGACGCCGACCCTGATCGAGGCCCTCACGTACCGGCTGGGGCCCCACTCCACGGCGGACGACGCCGGGCGATACCAGCCCAGGGAGCAGGTCGAGGAGTGGAAGGGACGGGACCCGCTGGAACGGTACCTGCGGTTCCTGCGGGCCCGGGGGCTGGCCGACGACGCGTTCGTGGCGGCCTGCGAGGACGAGGCGAAGGCCTTCGCCGGACGCATGCGGGAGGGCGTGATCGGCTCGGACCCACGTCCGGTGGAGGAGCTGTTCGAGTGGGTGTTCGAGGGCGAGCTGCCGCCGGCCCTGGCCCGGCAGCGCGACGAGATGCTCCGGGAGGCCGGAGAGGACGGCGCCTGATGGCCGACGTGACCATGGCCCAGGCCCTGAACCGGGCCCTGCGCGACTCACTGGCGGAGGACGACCGGACGCTGGTGTTCGGCGAGGACGTGGGGAAGCTGGGCGGCGTATTCCGGATCACCGACGGGCTCCAGGACGAGTTCGGCGAGGGCCGGGTGTTCGACACCCCGCTCGCCGAGGCCGCCATCGCCGGCGTGTCCGTGGGCCTGGCCATCGCGGGGTGGCGGCCCGTGGTGGAGATGCAGTTCGACGGCTTCTCCTATCCGGCCCTGGACCAGATCATCAGCCACGTGGCGAAGTACCGGTACCGGTCCCGGGGGCGCCAGGGCATGCCGGTCACCGTGCGGATCCCGTTCGCCGGCGGGATCGGAGCGGCGGAGCACCACTCCGAGAGCCCGGAGACGTACTACGCGCACACGTCGGGCCTGAAGGTGGTAATCCCGGCCACGCCCCTGGACGCCTACCACCTCCTGCGGGCCTCGATCGCCGACCCCGACCCCGTGATCTTCCTGGAGCCCAAGAGCCGGTACTGGTCGAAGGAGCAGGGCGAGCTCCCGGCGGAAGGCGAGCCCATCGGCCGGGCCCGCGTGGTCCGCGACGGCGACGCCTGCACGATCGTGGCGTACGGCGCGATGGTGGCCCGGTCCCTGGCCGCGGCGAAGCTGCTGTCCGAGGACGGGGCGGAGTGCCGGGTCCTCGACCTGCGTTCGCTCGTGCCGCTCGACGTGGACGCCCTGGCCCGCTGCGTGCGGGAGACCGGACGGGCCGTCGTGGTCCACGAGGCCCCGCTGACCCTGGGGTTCGGGGCCGAGGTGGCGGCCCGGATCATGGAGGAGGCCTTCGACCACCTCGAGGCCCCCGTGCTGCGCGTCACCGGCTACGACACCCCCTACCCTCCGGCCACCCTGGAGGAGCACTACGTGCCGACGGCCCAGCGCATCGCCCGAGCCGTCCGAAGGACCGTCGAATACTGATGGGGGTCCGGGGGGCTCAAGAGCGAGGCCGGAAGGAGAACGAGGCGATGCCGGCACAGCCGAGCGGTAGCCCCCCGGTGGGAATGGGGGGTCCGGGGGGCTCAAGAGCGAGGCCGGAAGGAGAACGAGGCGATGCCGGCACAGCCGAGCGGTAGCCCCCCGGTGGGGAGGGCCGAGCGCCAGTTCGTGCTGCCTGACCTGGGCGAGGGGCTCGAGGAGGCTGAGGTAGTGCAGTGGCTGGTGGCCGAGGGCGACACGGTCGAGCTGAACCAGCCCCTGGTCGAGGTGAACACGGCGAAGGCCCTGGTGGAGATCCCTTCCCCGTTCGCCGGCGTGGTCGGCAGGCTCCATGCCGAGGCCGGGGGCGTGGTGCAGGTAGGCTCGCCGCTCGTGACGTTCGAGGTCCCGGACGGCGCGCCGGCCGAGGACGAACGGGAGGCCCCCTCGGAGAACCCGGAGGAACAGGCCCACGCCGGGGTCCAGGCGGCCTTGGAGACCACCCCGGCGGAGGCCGCGGAGGCTGGCCCCCCGCCGCCGAAGCGGCGGGCCGTGCTGGTCGGGTACGGGGTGGCCGAGGAGGAGGACTCCGGGCCCGCCGCGAGCGTGCAGGCGCCCACGCGGCAGGGACCGGTGGCGGCCACGCCACCCGTTCGACGGCTGGCCAGGGACCTCGGCGTCGACCTGGCCACGGTGGCCGGCTCCGGTCCGGGTGGGAGGGTCACCCGGGAAGACGTGGAGCGAGCCGCCGCCGGGGGTGACGGCGGCCGGGCGGCCGGAGACGGCGGCCCTCAGGGTGGCGACGTCGAGCGGATCCCGGTCCGGGGGGTTCGCCGGATGGTCGCCGAGAAGATGGCCCGGTCCATCCGCGAGATCCCGCACGTCACCACGTTCCTCACCGTGGACTGCACGCAGCTCATGGGGTTCCGCGAGGAGCTGGAGCGGCGGCAGGACCGGCGGGTCAGCCCGCTCGCGGTGATCGTCCGGGCCCTGGTCGAGGTGTGCCGCTCCCACCCCCTGCTCAACGCGTCGTTCGACGCCCACGCCGGCGAGATCGTGGTCCACCGCGACGTCCACGTCGGGGTGGCCACGGACACGGAGCGGGGGCTGATGGTGCCGGTGGTCCGCGACGTGCCGTCGAAGGGCATCGTGGCCGTCGCCGAGGAGATCACGACGCTCTCGGCGGCCGCCCGGGACGGCACGATCCGTCCCGAGCAGATGGGGGGGAGCACGATCACGGTGTCGAACGTGGGGACGTTCGGCGCCGAGTATGGCACGCCGATCATCAACTTCCCCGAGGCCTCGATCCTGGCCACCGGGGTCATCGAGCCCCGGGCGCTGGTGGTGGACGGCGAGGTGGTGGCCCGCCCGGCCATGACCCTCTCGCTGTCGTTCGACCACCGGCTCCTGGACGGCGCGCAGGCCGGTCGGGCCCTGCGCGACCTTGCCGACCTCCTGGAGAGCCCCTTCGAGCTGGGACGGCTCCCCCGATGAGGGGTCCGGGGGCCTCATGAGCGAGGCCGGAAGCCGAGAGAACCTGGCCGGGGTCATGCCGAGCGTTCGGCCCCGGGTCGGATGAGCGGGTCCGGCGCCCCGGAAGGAGCGGCGCGGTGAGGATCGTCTCGCTGCTGCCGTCGGCCACCGAGATCGTGTACGCGCTCGGGCTCGGCGACGACCTCGCCGCGGTCACCGACGAGTGCGACTACCCCGCGGAGGCCACCACCAAGCCGGTGGCGTCGCGCTCCGCGCTGCCGTCCGGCCGGCCGCTGTCGGCCCGGGGGATCGACGACGTGGTCCGGGAGCGCATGGGGCAGCAGCAGCCCCTGTACCAGGTGGACCGGGCCCTGATCCAGCGGATCCAGCCCGACGTGATCCTGGCCCAGGACCTGTGCCGGGTGTGCGCGGTGCCGTCCGGTGACGTGAAGGACGCGCTGAAGGACCTCGGGGTCGACGCCGAGGTCCTGTCCCTCGACCCGAGCACGCTGGACGAGGTCATCGAGACCGTCGTGGAGGTGGGCCGGTTCCTGGAGCGCGAGGACCGGGCCTCAGAGATCGCCGAGTCGCTTCGGGCCCGCGTGGAGAAGGTCCGGCGCACCGCGCTCCGGCTGCCGTCGATCCGGGTTCTGGCCCTCGAGTGGTCCGACCCGCCGTTCGTGGGCGGGCACTGGATCCCGGACATGGTGGAGATCGCCGGGGGCACGAACCTGCTCTCGGCGAAGGGGGAGCCGTCCCGGGAGGTCACGTGGCGCCAGATCGCCGACGCCACCCCGGAGGTCATCGCGTTCATGCCGTGCGGGTACTACCTGGAGGAGGCCGAGGGGGAAGCCCTGGCGCTGTATGCCCATCCGGACTTCGCGGCCACGCCGGCCGCCCGGGAGGGCAGCGTCTTCGCGGTGGACGCGTCGTCGTACTTCTCCCGCCCCGGACCGCGGATCGTGGACGGCCTCGAGATCCTGGCCTGGGCCATCCATCCCGAGGCCTACCCCCAGCCCTCCCCGGACGCCATCGTCCGCGTCGCGCGCTGAGCCGGCCACCCGGGACCCGCGGGACGGCGCTACGCTGTTGGAAGAGATGCGCGGGCAGAACTTCGTCTCGCCGGCCGACCTGGGGCGCCGGGTGTCGTTCCAGTTCGAGCTGCCGAACGGCTACGTGGGCGAGGCCGTGGGGACCCTCGAGGCCTACGATCGCGCCGCCGAGACGTACCTGGTCCGGAACCGCCAGGGGGAGCTGGTCCGGGTACCCTCGCTCCGCGTCCGGTTCGGCAAGGTGGTGTCGTGATGTCCTCCGGAGCGCTCAAGTCCCGTCCCCGGCGTGTCGAGGCCACTTGAGCACATCGTCGGAAAGCGCGAGGACCACCAGGTGAGCAACCAGCCTCCCGAGATCGGCCGGGGCCTGTTCGGCTACCGCCGCTCGTCGGTGAACCAGGCCATCTCCGACCGGGACATCATGCTCCGGCAGTCGATGAACCGGGCCCGGGAAGCCGAGGCCCGCGCGACCGAGATGGAGGAGCGGATGACCGCGATCCAGCGCCAGGTCACGGAGCAGCAGCTCCGCATGGCCGAGCGCGAGCGCGAGCTCACCGAGCAGATGGCCTCGCTGTCCGAGCGCGTGCACGGCCTGAACCAGCAGCTCGCCGTCCGGGACCAGGAGATGGCCGCCCGGGACCGGCACATCGTCGAGCTGCGGGCGCACATCGAACGGCTCATCTCGGAGCAGATGGAAGCGCCGCCCCGGCCTGACCAGCCGCTCGGATCGTCCCCCGAGGCGGTCAGCGAGGAGATCGGGCGGGTCCTGCGGGCGGCGGAGGAGTCTGCCGCCCGCATCGTGGAGCAGGCTCGCGCCAACATGGCCCGGCAGGCCGCGGAGTCCGACCGGCAGTGGCGCGAGCTCCAGGCCTCGATGGCCCGGTTCGCCGGCTGGCGGGACCGGATGGAACCGCAGCTGGCCGACCTCCATGACCGCATGGACGCGCTCCGGAGCCGGATCACGGAGATCCCCGACCGCGTCCGCGCCGCGTTCGCCCCGCTTGCGGAGGCGTCCGCCGCCACCGAGGCCGTCCTGGTCCACCTCGGCTCGGACCTCACGCCCCCGCTGATCCCGGCGCCCAGCCCCGCGGCGGACGAGGAATCCGAGGAGGGCTTCACCGACGAGGCCCCCGGCGCCCGGCGGTCCGCCCACTGAGCTGCATCACCCCGCCACCGGATCGGTCAGGCCGTAGACGGTCACGCCCCCCAAGGTCTGCGGGGTGAAGTTCGCCTCCACCCAGGCCGCGATCTAGCGGCTCGCGCTGCTCCCGCCGGCCTGCCCGGCGAACCCGCCGCCGCCGATGAAGTAGTGGATCCGGTCTTGCCGGACCAGCGCCCGGGACTCCGCGAGGGTCGGTGCCAGCGCGGCCCCGAACACGATGAGGCCCTGGGCGTGGTGCCGGCGGAGGCCCGCCGGACCCCGAACGCCGAACGGGAAGCGGCGGTTGGCCACCGTGTTGGCCACGGCCGTGAACAGGAGGCTGAGCGCGTTCGCCGCCAGCGCCGGCATCGGTCCGGGTCGTCGACCCAGTCCACCGGACCTCGTGGATCCGCAAGCCGGACCATTCCGCCAGCACCAGGAGCTCGGTGTCGAAGAACCACCCGCTGTCGCGGACCAGCGGCAGGAGAGCCCGGGCCCGGTCGGCCCGGATGGCCTTGAACCCGCACTGGGCGTCGGAGAACCGCGCCGCGAGCGTGGCCCGGACTAGCCGGTTGTAGCAGCGCGAGATGAGCTCCCGCTTGGGGCCGCGGACCACTCGGGCCGAGGGGGACAGCCGGGTCCCGATGGCCAGGTCGCTGTGGCCGGAGAGCAGCGGCGCGACGAGCGGCAGCAGCGCGGCGAGATCGGTGGACGGGTCCACGTCCATGTGGGCCAGGACCGCCGCGTCGCTGGCGGACCATACGGCCTGCACGGCGCGGCCCCGGCCCTTCTCCTCGATGCGGATCGCGGGTCCTGAGAGGACCGTGCGAGATCGGGAGCGGGTCCGGCGGACACCGACCGAGCCTCACCCCGCCCTCCCGGGTCCCCCGGTCCGGCCCCCGGACCACAGACGGGACTCCGCCGAAGGACCGAGGTCCGCGGTCGGTTCGGCCCGCCGGCCGGAGGCCGTTGGTCCTACCGACTTCGGACAGGGGTGATCTTCGGCTCGTCATCGCGGGCCGGCGTCAAGCGCAGGCCCCCCACCTTCCGATCCTCACCTGACGGCGCGTTCCTCGGAACCGCCACCGCCAGACGCCGGGGGGGCATCTGTCGGGACTCGGGGGTGGGAGGAGCGCGAGATGGACATCAGCATCGCCCCCTCGCTGGACAGACGAGTTCTTCCGTCGTCGATCGCCCTCGCGCTCGCCGTCTCGCTGGTCATCGGCTTCATGAGCTTCGGCCCGGGCAGCGCGAGGGCCTCCGCCGCGACGCTGCAGGTCCCCGCGTTCGGGGTCAACTACCACGCCACCTGGGGTGACTACTCGGACGGCCAGCGCGCGACCGTGGTCGGCAACCTGGCCGCCGCGCACACCGGCTGGGTCCGCATCGACATCGGATGGCAGACCATCCAGGAGCACGGTTCCAGCGACTACGAGTCCTGGTACCTGGACATCGTGGACAGGGCCGTGAACGAGGCCTCGTCGCACGGGATCAAGGTCCTGGGGATGCTGTGGCGGACCCCGTCGTGGGCCTGCGGCGGTTGCAGCAACCCCTACTCCCCGCCCAGCAACCCGTCCTCCTACGCGAAGTTCGCGCGGTGGGCCGCGGAGCGGTGGGCCGGGAAGGTCCAGGCCTGGGAGGTCTGGAACGAGCCGAACCAGGACGACTTCTGGACGGGCTCGGCGCAGCAGTACGTGAACCTCCTGAAGGCCGCGTACCCGGCGTTCAAGGCCGGCGACCCCAACACGAAGGTCGTCATCGGCGGCCCCGCCTACAACGACACCGGGTGGCTGTCCTCGATGTACAGGATGGGCGCGAAGGGATCGTTTGACGTGATGGCCACGCACCCCTACCAGGGCCAGGCCAACAACCCGCCGGAGACCGCGGACACGAACGGCGACAACATCTGGCTGCTCTCCCACGTCAAGGCCGTGCACGACCTGATGGCGGCGAACGACGACGGCGCCAAGCCGATCTGGTTCACCGAGTACGGCTGGTCCGCGCACTCCAACTCCGGCGGCGAGGACCCCTGGGACACCGGGGTGACCCTGACCCAGCAGGCCGACTACCTGGTGCGGAGCCTCGAGTTCGTGGGCCAGAACTACCCCTACGTCACGAACGTGTTCTGGTACAACGAACGCGACACCGACATGGGGTCGAAGCAGCAGGACGGCTACGGGCTCATGTACCGGAACCTCAACGCGAAGCCCGCCCTCACCGCCGTGGGGACGTTCCTGGCGAGCGCCGACCAGAACGGCGGCGGCTCGGGCGGCGGCGGTAGCGGCGGCGGGTCCACCGGGCCCGGGAGCTGCACGATCTCCGGCACCTCCGGCGCCGACGACCTGGTCGGCACCAGCGGTCCCGACGTGATCTGCTCCGGCGACGGCGACGACGTGATCCACGGCCGCGGCGGGAACGACGTGATCTACGCCGGCGCAGGGAACGACAGCGTCTACGGCGGCGGCGGTGACGACGATCTACGGTGGCGGCGGCAACGACTCGCCGCACGGCGGCTCGGGGAACGACACCCTCTCGAGCGGCGATGGCAACGACGTGACCGGCGGCGGGATCGGCCGCGACCGGATCTTCGGCGGCGCGGGAGCGGACCTCCTGGCGAGCGTCGACCACGTCACCGCCAACGACTCGGTGGCCGGCGGGGCCGGCGCCGATCGGTGCTTCACGGACCGGGGAGACGCGGAGTCCGCCTGCTGACCAGGGAGCGACGGCGACGCACGGTAGACTCCCGCGCCGGGGGTCACCGCGTGTCCCGCTCTCCGCTCGTCCTCATGTACCACGGGTTCGGCACCCGGCCTCCGGGTGCCGATCCGTTCAACCTGTTCGTGCCGGTGGCCGACTTCGAACGGCACCTCCGGGTCGTCACGCGGTACCTCCGACCCCTGGACCTCGACGAGTACCTGGCGGGGCAGCGCACGGGCCGGTGGCCGGCCCGGAGCGTGCTGGTGACCATGGACGACGGGTACGCCTCGGTGCTGTCCGAGGCAGCGCCCCGCCTGCGGGCGGCCGGCGTGCCGGCGGTGGCGTTCGTGTGCCCCGGGCGGTTCGGGGGGCGGTCCGAATGGATGGAGGAGACCTCCCGCGAGCCCCTGCTGTCCGCCGAGGAGGCCGCCCGTCTGCCGGAGTTCGGCGTCGAGGTCGGCGTCCACTCCATGGATCACACACCACTCCCCGGCGTCCCGGCCGAGGAGCTGCACCGGCAGGTGGCGGGGGCCCGCGGGGCACTTGCCGAGGTCATGGGCGACCCGGCCCGGGCCTTCGCGTACCCCGAGGGCTTGTGGGACCCCCCGGCGGTCCGCGCCGTGCGCGCCGCCGGGTACGACGTGGCGTTCTCCGTGGACCACGGCGCCGGCCGGTTCGACCGGTTCACGGTGACCCGCCGGGCCATCACCACCCGGGACTCCCCCCTGACCTTCGTCACGAAGCTGCTGCCCGGGTACGCCGCGCTGGAGCGCGCGTCGAAGGGGTCCCCCGCCATCCGCCGGGCCGCCGCCAGGCTGGCCGGCCACCGCCCTGCCGCTACGGGCGCCCCGGGGGGCGGCGGCGATCGGGAGACCGGAGGCCCCTGAGGCAGCCGGCGGCCTTGCTGAGGTCCTTGAGGGCCAGCGCGAACGGGACCAGGGCCGCCACGAGCAGGGGGCGACGACGGCGGCGGGCCCGGGCCAGGGGAAGCGACAGGTAGGCGGCCCCGGCCGCCATCGTGCCCCGGCGGATCCACCGCCCGCCGAACAGCAACGCCAGGGGCCCGGCCACGTAGGCCACGGCCCGGGCCAGGTCCCTCGCCACGAGCTTGCGGTCGCCGGAGTGCGCCCCGCCGTAGCCGTAGCGCTCGTACATCCGCGCGGTGGCCCGGAGCGAGCCGCGGGGAGTCCACACCACCTCGGCGTCGGCCGACAGCACGCACCGCCGGCCGGTGGCGGCGACGGCCCGGCCGAACGTCACGTCTTCCGCGGTGTCCAGATGCTCGGGGAACCCGCCCACGGCCTCCCACGCCTCCTTCATGAAGGCCACGGAGCGGCCGGTCGGCATGGCGGGATCGAAGTTCCGGCCGAGCAGGGCGCCGTACCACCGCACCAGGGGCCCGGCCCGGCGGGCCTCCTCGGGCACCGGGAAGCACGCCACGGCCATGGCCTCCTCGAACGGGGTTCGGGCCGCGGCCCGGTACACCCCGGTGACGAGGTCGGGCGGCGGATCGGCCACCAAGGCCCGCCGGAGTGCGCCGAGCCAGCCCGCCACGGGTTCGCAGCCGGCGTCGGTGCAGGCGATCACGCCGTGCCGGGCGGCGGCGATCCCCCGGTTCCGCCCGGCCGGGATGTTGGTCCCCGGCGCGTCCACCAGGCGGACGCGGGGATCCCGCGCGGCCCACGCGTCGGCGCGCTGCGCGGTGTCGTCGGTGGAGCCGCCGTCCACCACCACCACCTCGTCCTCGGGCCCGAGCTGCGGCACCAGCCGCTCCAGCAGGTGGTCCAGGGCCACCCCCTCGTTCCGGACGGTGGTCACCACGCTGATCGGCGGGCCTCCGGCCACCCCGGCGCCTGGGCGGCCCGCCGTCTCCCGCAGGACCGAGGCCAGCCGCACGGCCGACGTGGCCCCGTCCGGATGCCCTGCGGCCAGGGCCTTCCCGGCGCGTCCCATCCGCCGGCGGGCGGTGGGCTCGGCCAGGCCGGACAGCGCCACGGCCACCGCCCCCGGATTCGAAGGCTCCACGATCACGGCGCATCCTCCGGCCGCGGCCTCCTCCAGCCACCGGGGACCGGTGGCCACCACGGGGAGGCCGGCCAGCATCCCCTCCAGCGCCGACAGCGAGAACCCCTCGCCGCCGAACCCACGCTCGTCGGTCCGGGACAGCACGGCCACGGCGTCGAACGCCGCGAGCCACCGCCCGGCGTCGGGCACGCCGCCCGCGAACACCACCCGGCCGGCGACCCCCGCCCGGGCGGCCAGGGCCCTCAGGCGCTCGGTCTCGCCCTGCGCCGCGTAGTCGTCCTCCCCGATGACCACCAGGCGCCAGCCGGCCGCGCGGGGGTCGGCCAGGGCCCGGATGGCGTCGTCCACGCCCTTGTACGGCAGGAGGCGCCCGGCCATGGCCACGGTCGGGGTGTCCCCGGCCGGGACGCCCCGCCGGGCCCAGAATCGCCTGGCCTCGGCGCGGGATGCCGGGTCGACCGGGCGGGGAGGCGGGATCACCACTGCGTCCCGGCGGCCGGTGGCCTCCGCGGCGTCGGGGGACACTGCGACCACGCGGTCGGCCAGGCGTCCCAGGGGACGGCCCAGCCCGGCGTCGAACGAACGGTCGTGCTTCACCCACACCACCGGCACGCCGGCCAGGCGGGCCGCCGGCACCGCCACCGCGGCCGCCTTCACGCCGTTGGCCCACACGGCGTCGGCCCCGGAGCGGCGGAGGCGGGCGGCCAGACGAACGGCCTGCCGGGCCATGCCGGCGGGTCCGGGCCCCGTGGGCCACACCTCCACCGGCACCCCCCGCCGGTCCATCTCGGTCTCCAGGGGTCCCTCGCCGAGCAGCAGGGCCCGGACCCGGAGCCCCGGCCTCGCGTCCAGCAGGCGGAGGACGTAGCGCTCCGCGCCGCCCACCACGCCGAAGGACGAGACCAGCAGCACGGACAGCGGCGCGCTCCCCTGTGCCGCTCCGACGCCCGCGTCCGGGGCCGGGACATCCTTCACGCCAGCACCGGCCGCCGGCGTGGCCCCCTCGTCGATGGCCACGGCGTCAGGCCCGGGCCGCGGCGGGAAGGCCCTGGGCCCGGCGAAGCTCCCGCCCCGCCGCCAGGAGCATCCCGGCCAGCGTCCACATCATGATGAAGATCACGGGGTCGCGAAGGTTGAAGTCCACGAGCCCCTGGCCGATCTGGGCGGCCATCCCGCAGGCCACGCCGGCCATGACCGCCTGGTCCCCCCGGTCCGGCAGCCCCCGCACCACCCGCCGGGCCAGCAGGGCCAGGGCCAGGGTGAACCCGATCAGCAGGGCCACGGCGGGCAGGCCCGCCTCGGCCCCCACCGTCAGCAGGACGTCGTGGGCATGGTCCGCCGCCACCGTGATGGCCAGGGACCGGGACTTGGAGGAGGCCGCCCTGAAGGCCCCGGGACCCACACCGGTCCACGGATCGGACCGGATCTCGCGGACGGCCTCGCGCCAGATCGTGGGGCGGTCGTCGTAGGGGTTCTCCTCCGGGTGGGCGATCGAGCCCAGCCGCTCCTTCACCACCTCGACCTGCGGCGGGGCCGAGGGCAACAGGACCCCGAAGGTCACCGACACCAGCAGGAGCAGGGGCAGGACCACCGAGAATGCGGCCCGTCGCGCCTGGGGCAGGACGGTCATCATGAGCAGGAGCCCCAGGGCCGTTCCGATCCACCCCCCTCTCGACAACGAGAGCCCCATCGCCAGCATGGCCGCGCTGGCCCCGGCCCACGACCCCAGGCGGCTCCATGCGGTTCGGGCCCCGAGGGCCATCCCCACGGCCGCCAGCACCAGGATGGACGCGAAGGCCCCCAGGTCGTTCGGCTGGGGGAAGACCCCCTGTGCTCGGTTGCTCACGATCGCGCCGCTGAACTCCGCTTCGAGGTGTGACTCGCCGTGCAGCCCGAGCAGGCACAGGGCGCCCCCGACCACCAGGAGGACCCCCAGCGCCGAGCGGACGTCGTCGACGCTCCGGATCGCGGCCAGCACGGCCAGGCCGTACAGGAACCCCACCAGCAGCAGCGCGTCCTGCTTCCAGGAATCGGCCAGGGCCACCGAGGAGGGCGTCGCGACCAGGGCCATGCCCACCAGGAGCAGGGCCCACCACATCTCGGGCCTCCACGGGAGGGGGGTCTCCCCGAGCGCCATCCGCCGCAGGACCACCAGCCCGGCCACGGCCATGGCCGCCGCCTCCACGATCTTCAGGTCGAGGGACCCGAATGGGAGCGTGGAGAAGCCGATCGGGAACGACGCGAACACCGCCATGACGCCGAACAGCGGACGGGACAACGCCGCGGCCGCCACCAGGATCACGAGCGGGGCGGCCACCATGAGCACCGGCCCACCGATGGCGCCGGCCTTGGCCAGCACCACGCCGGCCACGAATGCCGCGAGGGCCACACCGGCACCCACCGCGAGCCGGCGACCGGTGGCGACCACGCCTGTCGGGGCGGCGCTCACGGCCACCTGGGAACGTCCTTCGTGCGCACGATGAGAAGTATCGGAACCTCGGGCCGGCGGCCTTATGTCGGATCGACGACGATACCGCCGGCCGGAGCGCCATGCCGGGCTATATTTCAGGTTGGCCTCCGGACGGCCGAACTCAACTATCGTGACCCGAGCCACGTATCACTTCCTCGACGCCGTCCCGGCGTCGACCGAGGTCATCCGCCGCGCTGCGGAGGCCGCCGTCGGCGAGCCCGTGCGCGTGTTCGCCCCGGGCCACGCCCAGTCCTCGTGGGTGGGCCGGGGGGACACCCAGTTCGTGTACCTGGCCCGCGACGAGGCCGGGCGAGAGCGGAACCTGCTGGAGACCGAGCGCCTGGCCTGGGCGGCCGCGTGCGGCATCCCGGTTCCCCGCGTGACCGGCGCCGATCCCGGTGGCGCGTGGCTCGCCACCGGCCGGGTCGCGGACGACGCTCCGCAGGGCCCGCTGTACGTCCGGGTCGCGCTGGATGCCGCGGCACGGATCGCCGCGGCTCCGGCCCCCCGGGGGCTCCTGGCCGGCGAGCGCATCCGGCGGGCCCCCCGATGGTCGCTCCCCGTCAGGCTGGCCCGGATGGCGGCCTCCCCCATCGACGTCCGGGAGTTCGCCGCGGCTCGTCGCCGGGCGCTGGCCCTCCCCGCCGACACCCTGGCCCACGGCGACTATCACCCCGGGAACGTGCTGTTCGACGCGGGGTCCGGCACCGTGCACGTCACCGACTGGGAGAACCTCGGCCTGGCCCCCGGGGGAACCGACCAGCTGACCCTGTGGTGCGGGCTGGACGGCGAGGACGATCGCGAGCTGGCCATGGACGGACTGCTCTTTGGGACCGGCCGGGACGAGCGCGACCGCCTCCTGGCCCTGCGCCACTGGCTGGCCCTGCGGACCACCGCCGACGTCGCTCTGACTCCGGTGCGGTTCCGGGATCCCAACCACGACCGCATGCTGAAGGAGGCCCTGGACCGGGTCCGGGAGGCCCGGGGCGGCCTCAGGGTGGCGGGGTGACGGCCGCAACGGGCCGGACCCCCACCGCCCGCGTGGTCCGGGGGCGCGACCTCCTCGACGAGCTGGGTCCGGCCCTGGACGACCTGGTGGCGGCGGTCGACGCACCGATGATGGCACGCCGCCCCTGGCTCCAGACGTGGATCGGGTGCTACACGGACTACGAACCGTGGGGGGTGGTGATCGAGGTCGAGGACGGACGAATGGAGGCCGCGGCCCTGTTCGGCGAGCGGACCCGGAAGGGCATCGCGGAGATCGTGGGCCTCGGCCACGGCCCATGCGACCAGCTCCGGCTGCCGGCTCGCTCGCCGGCCGCCGCCGAGGCCCTGGCTGCGGCCGTGGCCGGCGAGATCGCGCGGCGCCGGGGCCGGTGGACCCTCCGGATCGAGCAGCTCCCGGTGGACGATCCCGTGGCGCTGAGCGTCGCTCGCCGGCTCCGCCGGGCCACGGTGGTGCCGGGCGACGGCTCCCCGGTCCTCGCCTTCGACCAGGGCCGCGACTTCAAGTCCTATGTGGGCCACAACAGCCGGGGCGTGGCCAAGACCATGCGGAACCGGGTGAAGCGGGCCGGGATGGAGCTCGTGATCGAATGCCTGCGGGACCCCCAGCGCGTGGCGGAGGCCCTCCCCGACGTGGAGCGGGTCCACCGCGACCGGGACCTCCAGCTGGTCCGCAAGAGCGACCTCGACGACCCCCGGATGGAGCGGTTCTGGCGGACGGCGATCGTCCAGCACGCCGAGCGCGGCGAGCTGGAGCTGGTCTCCCTGCGGTTCTCCGGGACCCTCGCCGGATACGTCGTCGGGCTCCTCGACGGCCGATCGTACCGGCTGTGGGACGGCCGGTTCGCCCCGGAGTACGGCTGGTACTCGCCGGGGCGCCTGGCCGACCAGTCCGCCCTGCTGTCGGCCCTCGAGGACGAGCGGTTCGAGGAGTTCGACTGGATGCGGGGCGAGGAGGAGTACAAGCTCCGGAACAGCTCGCACATCGACCCGGCCCAGCACCTCCTGGCGTGGTCGTCGTGGTGGGTGCGTGCGCTGGTGGAGGGGCCCCGGAAGACCAAGGCGTCCCTGAAGCGGTTCCGGGACCGGAGCAAGGTGCTGCAGCGGCTGTGGCTGAAGGTCAAGGCCCGGCTGGTGGTCCGGGATCGCCGGAGGTGAGCCCGCCGTGCCGGGGGACCCGCTGGGCATGACCGCGCCGGGCCGGCGGGTGCTCCACGTGGCCCACACCACCGAGCTCGGCCTGGGCACCGCGGCCCGGATGGCCGCCGACCAGGCGGCACGGGGGTGGGACGTCACGGTGGCCTGCTCCGACGACGCCGCCGCCAGGACCTGGCGGGACCGGTGGCCGGACGTCCGCCATGTCACGTGGAACGCGATGCGGGGACCGGGCCCGGGGACGCCGAGGGAGATCGCCGCGCTCCGGGCGATCGTGCGGGAGACCGCTCCCGGCTTCGTCCACCTGCACTCCTCCAAGGCCGGCCTGGCCGGACGGCTCCTGCTCCGGGGTCGCCTTCCCACGCTGTTCCAGCCCCACGCGTGGTCGTTCGAGGCGGCGACCGGGCCCCTGCGCCGGGCCACCGTCGCGTGGGAGCGCCGGGCGGCGAGGTGGGCCGACGCCATCGTGTGCGTGAGCGAGGCCGAGCGGAACCGGGGCGTGGAAGCCGGCGTCCGGGGGCCGTTCCGGGTGATCCCGAACGGGATCGACCTCCAGGCGCTCGAGCCCGCCACCGACGTGGACCGCAGCGAGGCCCGGCGGCGTCTGGGCCTGGACTCCGAGAGCCCGCTGGCGGTGTGCGTCGGCCGGCTGTCCCGGCAGAAGGGCCAGGACCTCCTGCTGGCGGCGTGGCCCGCGGTTCGGCGGGCCGCGCCCGGTGCCGGCCTGGTCCTGGTGGGTGACGGGCCCGACCGGGCCACACTGGAGCGCCGCAGCGTCGCCGGGGTGCGGTTCGCCGGCCTCCGGACCGACGTGCCGGACTGGCTGGCCGCGTCGGAGGCCGTGGTCCTGCCCTCGCGGTGGGAGGGGATGCCGCTGGTGGTGCTGGAGGCCATGGCCCGGTGCCGGAGCGTGGTGGCGGCCGCCGCCGACGGCGTCCGCGAAGCCCTCCCGGACGAGGCCGGCGCGATCGTCCCCATCGGGGATCCCGGCGCGCTGGCGGCGGCCGTGGCCGAACGGCTGCGGGATCCGGCGAGAGCCCGGGCCGAGGGAGAGGCCGGTCGGCGGCACGTGGAGGCCCACCACGATCTCAGGGCCAACCTGGAGGCGGTGGCGTCCCTCTACGACGAGGTCCTGGCGCGCCGCTCGGCCGGTGCGGCCCGCTCGCGGGCGTCGGACTCAGACTGACGCGGGGGCGTAGCTCACGGTCCCCCGGGTCTCCCGGACCCGGTTCGCCACGACGCCCCACACCCGGACCCGCAGCCCGTGCAGGGCCAGCACCGCCTCGCTGGCCGGCGCGGCCATGGTCCCGTCGGAGACCACCAGCAGCACCGCGTCGACCTGGGTGGTGAGCGTGGCGGCGTCGTCGGTGCCCAGGAGCTCGGGCCCGTCCACGATCACGGCGTCGAAGGCGTCGCGGGCCCGCCGGACGACCTCGGCGAACCTCCGAGCCAGAAGGTCCCCGGCGTCGGGGTCGGTGTTCGTCGGCAGGATCGACAGGCCCTCGGTCCACCCCGGCTGGAGGCGAGCGAACATGTCGCCGCCTCCGCGAAGCAGCCCGGCCAGCCCGCCGCCCGAGTCCACCCGCACGGACCGGGACAGCCCGGCCCGGCGGAGGTCGGCGTCGATGAGGAGCACCCGCATGTCCAGGCGGGCCAGGGCGGTGGCCAGGACCCCGGCCACGGTGGTCTTCCCCTCGCCGCGAGCGGCCGAGGTCACGACGATCACGCCCCGGGGCTGTTCCCCCAGCTCGCGCTCCAGGTTCGTCCGGAGCGAGCGGACGGCGGCTCCCACCGAGGCGTCCGACATGGCCCTCGACGGCGCGGCCCTGCGGAGGCGCGGCGAGTTCGGCAGCCGGCCCACCACCGGGTAGCCGGTGAGGACCGCGATGTCGCGCCAGGAGCGCATGCGGGGACGGCTCCGCTCGATGACCACGGCCAGGGCCACCGCGATCACCAGCCCCACCAGGAGCGCCGCCACCTCCATGAGGCGCCGGGGCGGGCCGGACGGGCCTCGGGGGGGAACGGCGGGGGCCACGACCTGCGCCACCACCGACCTGTCGGACTTGGAGTACGCCACCAGGTCCTCGGCGAACGCGTTCGCCACGCTGGCGGCATCGCCGGGATCGCCGAGCGTCACGGTGATGGTGATGTTCCCGGTGTCCGGGGCGAGGGCAGCGTCGACCGCCCCCTCCAGGGTCGCTTCGGACAGACCCAGCCGGGGAGCCATGTTCCGGATCGTCGCCCTCGCGGTGATGTACGCGACGTACTTCGGGCCCACGATCGTGACGATGTCGGTCCCCACCGACGAGTCCGGCGGGGGGGCGATGGCCACGATGGACTCCCCCTGGTACTGGTCGGGGAGCCGCTGGGCGTACACCGCCACTCCGATGACGAGCGGGGCGACGATCAGCAGCAGCAGCTTCCACCGCCACCGCAGTGCGTCGAGCAGTTCGGGCAAGCCGCCCGTGTCCTGTGCCACCTCGTGAGCCTTCCGTCCGGGGCCTGCGTTCGGCCGCGCTTCGGTCTACCCTGGCCGTACCAGCATCGTCCGAAATCGGACGCCGGTTTACCACGAAGTTCCGTCGGCACGCGTGCCCGTGTGCTCTCGAGGGGGGCCCCGACCGGCCTTGTGCGGGCATGCGCATGCCCGGGGATCGAGCTGCCGGATGGCCTACGACCGAAGGCGGACCGAGATTGGAGCCTGACGGCCGATCGATGTCGGACCCCTCGCCCGATGTGGGGGGAGTGGGCCGACCCTAGGCTCCAGCCATGCCGTACGTCCCCCGCAGGTGGAGCTCCGCACGACCCGCCGTCGGGGCCTCCGCCCCGGGGAGCGCACGGCAACTGGACCCCATCTCCGCCACCTCATTCTGGACAGGAGCCTGTACGTGGACCATGCCACAGTCCCCGGCGTCGTGAGCAGGGCCGCCGCTGCCCTGGCCCGACCCGCGGCCGGGGAGGCCTCCTCGCGGGTGTCCGGCATCACCACCGCGTCCCGGCGCATCGGTTACCTGATGGTGGCCACCGACAGCCTGGCCATCCTGGCCGCGTTCCTGTTCGCCTACCGGCTCCGGTTCGGATGGCACACCCCGGCCATGGGGTTCGTGCTGACCATGGCCACGGCGGTGCCGGTGTGGATCGGGATCTTCGCGGCGTACGGCCTGTACGCCGTGCACCGCCACGCCACCAGCGAGGAGTTCCGCCGGATCCTCTCCGCGGTGAGCGTCGGCGTGATGCTCGTGGTGGCGGTGTCGTACTGGTCCCAGGAGTCGTTCTCCCGGAGCTTCGTGGCCCTGTCGTGGCTGACGGCCGTGGCACTCATGTGCATGACCAGGCTGGCCTGGCACCGATTCATCCGCCGGGCCCACAGCGTGGGCGAGCTCACGCTGCGGACCCTGATCGTCGGGACCAACGAGGAGGCGGAGCGCCTGGCCGATCAGATGAGCCCGGCCACGAACGGGTTCGACCTCCTGGGCCACGTGGAGACCATGGCCTCCCGTCCCGGCCTGGACGCGGTGCCGGTGGTGGGCGAGCTCTCCGAGATCGAGGATGTGGTGCGAGCCACCCAGGCCGACTGCGTGTTCGTGGCCTCCTCGGCGGTTCGGGTCGAGGACATGCGCCGGATCACGAAGCTGGCCCGCCAGTACGGCGTGGAGGTCCGGGTCTCGGCGAACCTGCCCGAGCTGTCCTCCAGCCGGCTGTCCGTGCAGACGTTCGCCGGCCTGATGACGCTGTCGGTCCATCCCGTCCGGCTGTCCCGGCCCAAGGCCGTCGTGAAGCGAGCCATCGACCTGGTGGCGGCAGGAACGGCCATCCTGATCACCGCCCTGCTGTGGCTGGCCGCCGCGGTGGCCGTGAAAGCGTCCTCGCGCGGTCCGGTGTTCTTCAAGCAGACCCGGGCCGGCCGGGGCAGCCGGCCGTTCACCGTCTACAAGTTCCGGACCATGGTGGACGGTGCCGAGGAGGCCCTGTCCGAGCTGCGGGCGCTGAACGAGGCCTCCGGGCCCCTGTTCAAGATCCGCGACGACCCCCGGGTGACGCGGGTGGGCAAGTTCCTGCGGCGGTGGAGCCTCGACGAGCTCCCCCAGCTGTGGAACGTGGTGAAGGGCGACATGAGCCTGGTCGGCCCCCGGCCGCCGCTCCCGGAAGAGGTCGAGGCCTACGAGCACGACTGGCACTACGACCGGTTGGACGTGCCGCCCGGAATCACGGGGCTGTGGCAGGTGAGCGGCCGCTCGAACCTGTCGTTCGACGACTACATGCGGCTCGACCTGTCCTACGTGGAGAACTGGTCGATCGGGTTCGACCTGTTCATCCTGGCGAAGACCGTCCCCGCGCTGCTGTCCCGCAAGGGGGCCTGGTAGCGAGGGGCGCCCGCAGGTGGAGCCCCGCCGTCGGGGGGACGGCGGGGCTCCCACATCCCGGCACGACCGAACGCGAACGCGAAGGCGAAGGCTTCCACCCCGACCCGGGGGGGTCGGGCGAACGACCGGCGGCTCGGCTCCTCCCGTGCCGTCCGGCCGGAACGCCAGCGGTCAGGGTCACTCCTGCCGGCGAGGGGGCGGCAGGAGTGACCGGATCGTGGTCAGCAGCTCCTCCATGTCGAAGGGCTTGGCCACGAAGGCGTCCACCGCGTAGTCCTCGGCCCGCTTGCGGTCCCCCGGACCCGTCCTCGCCGACACCACCACCACGCGGGGCGTGGTGAGGCCCCGCCGCCGGATCTCGTGGAGCACCGCCCACCCGTCGAGCACCGGCATCATGAGGTCCAGGAGCATGACGTCCGGGTTGACCTCCTCCAGCAGGGCCAGCGCGGCGTGGCCGTTCGCCGCCACATATGTGCGGTAGCCCTCGAGCTCGAGGTTGAACCTGACCAGGAACACCAGATCCGACTCGTCCTCCACCACGAGGACCGAGCCGGGGGGATCCTGCGGCCGCTGGGGCTGCTGGGGCGTCTGCATGGCGGCCTCTCAGGACGTCCCGAACCGGGTCAGGCGCACGCCGGCGGGCGGAGCGAGGCGGCCGATCACATGGGCCTCGTGTCCGGCCTCGCCGGCGGCCTCGATGGCGTCGGTGGCCCGGTCCGCGGGGACCGCCAGAGCCATCCCGATCCCCATGTTGAAGGTCGACCACATGTCCCGGTCGGAAACGTCGCCCAGACGCCGGACGAGGTCGAATACGGGCTGCGGCGTCCAGGCCGACGTGTCGACGTCGGCGCCAAGACCGTCCGGCAAGACCCGGGGGAGGTTCTCGGGGAGCCCGCCGCCGGTGACGTGGGCCGCGGCGTGCAGGAGCCCGGCGCGGGACAGGCGAGCCAGCAGCGGCGCGTAGATGGCGGTCGGTTCGAGCAATTCTTCGGCCACGGTCCTCCCTCCGAGGTCGCCCGGACGATCATCCAGCGACAGCGCCCCGGAGTCCAGCAGAGCGACGCGGACCAGGCTGAAGCCGTTCGAATGGAGCCCGGAGGAGGCCAGGCCGACCAGCACGTCGTCCGGCCGGACGCGATGGGGGCCGAGGAGGCCGTCCCCGTCGACGAGCCCCACGCAGAAGCCCGCCAGGTCGAACCGGTCCGGCTCCATCGTGCCGGGATGCTCGGCGGTCTCCCCGCCCAGGAGGGCGCACCCCGCCCGCCGGCAGCCCTCGGCCACCCCTTCGACCAGCGCGGCGACGTCCTCTGGGACCACCTTCCCCACGGCCAGGTAGTCCAGGAAGAACAGGGGCTCGGCCCCCGTGCAGGCCACGTCGTCGGCGCACATGGCCACCAGGTCGATGCCGACCGTGTCGAGCCGTCCGGCCATCCGGGCCACCTCGGTCTTGGTCCCGACGCCGTCGGTGGCCGCGGCCAGGAGCCGTCCGTCGGCCAGCCGGAACAGCCCGGCGAACCCTCCGACGGATTCGGCGACCTCCGGCCGGGTGGCCTTCGCGGCGATGCCGGCGATGAGCGACACGGCCCGCCCGGCCGCCTCGAGGTCGACGCCGGCGTCCCGGTAGCCAGGGCTGGCGGGAGGCGCTGCGGGTGCCCTGCGCAGGGGTTCCGGTTCGGCCCCCTCCCTGACCGGGGGGCTATCGCTCGGCTGTGCCGGCATCCCCTCGCTCTCCTTCCGGCCTCGCTCGTGAGCCCCCCGGACCCCCTCCGCTCCAGCCGGCGGTTCGTCCACTTACTGGCCGGGGACGGGCTGCTCCAGCAGGAGCTTGGTCGGCGTCTGGTCGGGGATCGGGATCGGATACTCGCCGTCGAAGCAGGCCCGGCAGAACTGGCCCGCGTCCGAGCCTGTGGCCGCCACCAGGTCGTCCAGCCCGAGGTAGGCCAGCGAGTCGGCCCCGACGAACTCCCGGACCTCGTCCACCGACAGGTCCGACGCCACCAGCTCCTTGCGCGTGGGCATGTCGATGCCGTAGAAGCAGGGCCACCGGATGGGCGGCGAGGTGATCCGGAGGTGGACGGCCACCGCCCCGGCCTCCCGGAGGGTCTGGATGATCTGGCGGGTCGTGGTCCCCCGGACGATCGAGTCGTCCACCACCACGACGCGCTTGCCCCGCATGGAGTCCGGGATGGGGTTCAGCTTCAGCTTCACGCCCCGCTGGCGGAGCGACGGCGTGGGCTGGATGAAGGTCCGGCCAACGTAGCGGTTCTTCATGAGCCCCTCGCCGTACGGGATGCCGGCGGCCTCGGCGTAGCCCTGCGCAGCGGATTGGGCGGTGTCGGGGACGGGGATGACCATGTCCGCCTCCACCGGTGCGCTCCGGGCCAGTCGCCGGCCCATCTCGGCCCGGGCCACGTGCACCGTCCGGCCGTACAGGCGCGAGTCCGCCCGAGCCAGGTACACGAACTCGAACAGGCACAGGGCCTTCCGGGGGGACTCGGCGAAGCGGCGGGACCGCAGGCCGTGCTCGTCGACCATGACCAGCTCGCCCGGTTCGACCTCGCGGACGTACGTGGCGCCGACGATGTCGAGGGCCGAGGTCTCGCTGGCGAAGCAGAACCCGCCGGGGAGCTTGCCGATCGCGAGCGGCCGCAGCCCGTGCGGGTCCCGGGCGGCGTAGACGGTCTGTTCGTCCATGAACAGGAACGAGAACGCGCCCTGGAGCCTCGGGAGGACCCGCATGGCGGCCTCCTCCACGCCGTCGATGATCTGCTCGGCCATCAGCGTGGCCACCAGGTCGGAGTCGGTGGTGGAGCGGCCCATGGGATCCCGACCGGCGTCCGCGGCAAGCTCACGGGTGTTCACCAGATTGCCGTTGTGCCCCAGGGCCAGCCCCCGGACTCCGTCGGTCTTGAAGGACGGCTGTGCGTTGTCCCAGGTGGTGGACCCGGTGGTCGAGTATCGGGTGTGCCCGATCCCCAGGTCGCCCTGGAGGGTGGACAGCGTGCCCTCATTGAATACCTGGGCCACGAGCCCGAGCTCGCGGTAGACGAGGATGTTGTGCCCGTCCGAGACGGCCATCCCGGCCGATTCCTGCCCCCTGTGCTGGAGCGCGAACAGCCCGAAGTAGATCAGCCTGGAGATGTCCTCGCCCGGGGCCCACACCCCGAACAGCCCACATGCCTCGCGCGGGTCTTCCCCTTCACCCATCGAGCCGATGCTAGCACCCGGGTATCCGGAGCTTCGGAAGTTCGGTCCGATAACCGGTCAGCGCTCGCCCAGGAGCCGAGGGATGGCGTCCTCGTGGATGGCCCTGGCTTCGGCGACGGTGAGCTCGAAGAGGTTGTCGAAGACCATCCTGGGGCCGCCGGTCTCGCCGAGGCGGGCGAACGGGACGTGGAGGGAGGCGGCGAGGTCATCGAAGGCCGCTGCCCGTTCGGGGGCAACGCTGACCACCGCCCGGCTGGCGGATTCGGCGAACAGGGTGACGTGGGCGGGGAGGTCGCCGGGGAGGCTCACGGCGAAGCCGGTGTCGGCCGCCAGGGCCGACTCCGTGAGCGCGATGGCCAGGCCGCCGTCGGAGCAGTCGTGGGCGGATTCGAGGAGGTCTTCCTTCGAGGCCTCTTGCAGCAGTTCGATGAGGGCCCGCTCGGCATCGAGGTTGAGCGACGGTGGACGGCCGGCCACTCGGCCCAGGACCACCTCGGCGAACTCGGTCCCGCCGAGCTCGGCCTCGGTCTCGCCGAGGAGGTAGACGTACAGGCCGGGCCGGGGGAAGCCCGTTCGGACCAGCAAGCGGTAGTCGTCGATGAGGCCGAGCATCCCGACCACCGGCGTCGGCCAGATCGCGGAGTCGCCGGACTCGTTGTAGAAGCTCACGTTCCCACCGGTGACCGGGGTGCCGAGCGCCGTGCAGGCGTCGGACATCCCGCGGATGGATTCCGCGAAGGCCCACATCACCTCGGGGCGCTCGGGGTTCCCGAAGTTCATGCAGTTCGTGATGGCGAGCGGCCGAGCCCCGACCGTGGCCACGTTCCGCGCGGCCTCGGCCACGGCATGGGCCGCCCCGAGGTAGGGATCGAGCACGCCGTACCGGCCCTTGCCGTCCGTGGACATGGCCATGGCCTTCAGCGTGCCCTCGATCCGGACGATCGCGGCGTCCGCCCCGGGTCCGAGCACGGTCTGCCCTCCGACGATGGAGTCGTACTGCTCGAACGCCCACCGCTTTGTGGCGACGTTCGGTGACCCGAGCAGCATGACGAACGCCTCGCCGGGCGGGGTGGTGACCGTGGCGAAGGTGGGGTCGTCCTCGCGGAGCGCATCGAGCTCGGCCGGCTCCCGCATGACGCGGCGGTACGTCGGGCCCTCCTCGGCCAGCGACCTTGCCGGGACCTCGGCCACGACCGCGCCATCACTGCTGGCCCGGACGTTGCCGTGGCTCGCCACGTGCCCGATGACCGCGGGGGGCAGCCCCCATTTCTCGCAGATCGCGCCGACCTCCTCGAGCTTCGCCGGCTCGACCACCGCCAGCATCCGCTCCTGGGACTCGCTGGTGAGGATCTCGAACGGCTCCAGGCCCGCCTGGCGGAGCGGGACGGCGTCGAGGTCCACGTCGGCGCCCATCCCGGCCCGGGCCCCCGACTCGCTCACCGCGCACGTCAGCCCGGCGCCGCCGAGGTCCTGGAGGCCGATGAGCAGGTCCCGTTCGACCAGCTCCTGGCAGCACTCGATGAGGAGCTTCTCCGTGAACGGGTCCCCGATCTGGACTGACGGGCGGCTGTCCTCGGAGTCGTCCTCCAGGGTCCGGGAGGCCAGCACGCTCACGCCGCCGATCCCGTCCCGGCCGGTCCGTCCGCCGATCAGCACCAGGAGGTTCCCCTCCCCTTCGGCGCGCCCCCGCATCAGGCGGTCGGCGCGGGCGATGCCCACGCACATCACGTTCACCGTGGGGTTGGCGCTGTGGCAGTCGGCGAACGCGATCTCGCCCCCCACGGTGGGCACGCCGATGCAGTTCCCGTAGCCGCCGATCCCGGCCACCACGCCGCCGAACAGCCATCGGTTGCGCGGCTCCGTCAGCGGCCCGAACCGCAGCGGATCGAGCAGCGCCACTGGACGGGCGCCCATGGACAGGATGTCCCGGACGATCCCGCCGACCCCGGTGGCCGCGCCCTGGTACGGCTCCACGGCTGACGGGTGGGAGTGCGACTCCAGCTTGAACACGGCGGCCAGCCCGTCGCCGAGGTCCACCACGCCGGCGTCCTCGCCCGGGCCGACCAGGACGGCGGGCCCCTCGGTGGGGAGCTTCTTCAGGTGGACCTTGCTGGACTTGTACGAGCAGTGTTCGGACCACATGACCGAGTACATGGCCAGCTCGGCGCGGTTCGGCTCCCGGCCCAGGGTCTTGAGGACCCGCTCGTACTCGTCGTCGGTGAGCCCGAGGACGCGGTGCAGGGGCTCGGTCGGGGGCGCCTGCGACATCAGCGGGCGAACGTGTCGGTGGGGGGCGATACGGTCATGGGTCGGCGCCAGGATAGAGGAGGCGAGAGCCGTGCGATGGGATGAGTTCGTGGAAGCCTGCCCGGACATCGGCAAGCCGGCGCAGGAGCGGTTCGAACGCGACCAGCTGGTCCTGCTGGGAACGATCTCCCGCGACGGCTGGCCCCGGATCAGCCCGTGCGAGCTGGACTTCGTGGGCGGCCAGCTGACCATGGGCATGATGTGGCGCTCGCCCAAGGCCCTCGACCTGCTCCGAGGCAGCCCGCTGGTGGTCCACAGCATCCAGGCCGACCGCCACGCCACCGAACCCGACATCAAGCTCTTCGGCCGCGGCATCGACCTCCGCCAGCCCGACACCCGCGAGGCCTACCGGGAGGCCATCAAGCAGCGCATCGACTGGGCCCCAGAGGAACCCAGGTTCCACCTGTTCGCCTTCGACGTCGAGCGCGCCGCCGTGCTGGCCTTCGCCAACGACATCGAGACCGTCACCCTCTGGGACGCGGAGCAGGGCCTGCGAACCCGAACCAAGCGCGGCGACGAGTAGCGCCGTTCTCAGCCGACGCGTTCGAGGGCTCGTTCGAGGAGGGACTGGAACAGGGGCTGGCCGCCGGTGGGGCCGGTGTCGGGGTCGACCGCGTGCTCGGGGTGGGGCATGAGGCCGACCACGTTGCCGCGCTCGTTGCGGAGGCCGGCGATGGCGTTCGCGGCACCGTTGGGGTTGTGGTCGTCGTCGACCGAGCCGTCGGGGGCGCAGTAGCGGAACACCACCAGGCCCTCGTCCTCGATCCGCTGGAGCTCGGCGGCCGACGCCGTGAACTGACCCTCGCCGTGCTTGATCGGGATCCGCAGGAGCTCGCCCGGGACCAGACCTGCCGTGAGGATGCTGGTGGAGGTCTCCACGCGGAGGTTCACGATCCGGCACACGAACCGGAGGGACCTGTTGCGGATCAGCGCGCCGGGGAGCAGGCCGGCCTCGCACAGGATCTGGAACCCGTTGCAGATGCCCACCACGGGGTGACCGGCCTCGGCGAACTCGCGCACGGCGGGCATCACGTCGGCGAACCGCGCGATGGCCCCCGTTCGCAGGTAGTCGCCGTAGGAAAAGCCCCCGGGCAGGATCAGTGCATCCAACGCGGGGAGGTTCTTGTTGCCGTGCCACACCGACACGGGGTCACCCCCCATAGACCGCACTGCCCGCAGCGCGTCCCGGTCGTCAAGCGAACCGGGGAACGTGATGACCCCGACCCTCGGCCTCATCTGGTCCGCCCGTGCGGCACTTCGGCCCTCCCCACCACGTAACCGCCGGTGTTGAGGGGCCCTCCCTCGTCGCCCTCCCAACGGACCTCGACGGTCTCGATCACCGGGTTCGCCAGGAGGCGGTGCCCGATGTCCTCGATCTGTTCGCGGGCCGCCTCGACGTCGTCGGCCTCCACCGTGAGCTCGATGTGCTTGCCCACCCGGACCTCGGATACGTTCGTCCAGCCCATGTGGGGCAGCGCGTCCTCGATGGCCTTGCCCTGGGGGTCCAGCAGGCCCTCCTTCAGCCGGACCACGACCTCGACGTGGTACTTCACGCCGCTCCCATCCTTCGAAGGTACTCCGCCCACGGGTCGCCGGTGAGGCGTTCATAGGCCTCGCGGTAGCGGGCGGCTGTCTGCTGGATGACTTCCGCCGGCAGGGCCGGCGGGGGCGGCTCGTGGTCCCAGCCGCTCGAGTCGAGCCAGTCCCGGACGTACTGCTTGTCGAACGACGGCTGCGGGCCCCCTGGCTCGTACCGGTCGGCTGGCCAGAACCGCGACGAGTCCGGCGTCATGACCTCGTCGCACAGCATGAGCTCGCCGCCGGCGAACCCGAACTCGAACTTCGTGTCGGCCACGATGATGCCCTGCTCCCGGGCCACTTCCGCTCCACCTTCGTACACCGCGATCGTGAGCTCCTTGAGCCGCTGGGCCAGCCCCTCACCGATCAGCTCGCCGGCCCGTTCCAGCGAGATGTTCTCGTCGTGACCGGTCTCGGCCTTGGTGGCTGGGGTGAAGATCGGCTCGGGCAGCCGGTCGGATTCCCTCAGCCCGGACGGCAGCGGCACCCCGCACACCGCCTGCGACGACCGGTACTCCTTCCACCCGGACCCGCTGAGGTACCCGCGGGCCACGCACTCGATGGGAACCATCCGGGCCCGCGTCACAAGCATGGCCCGCCCGGCCAGGTCTGGGTCGCCGGTGAACGGGGCCGGGAACTCGCGCACGTCGGCCGTCAGCAGGTGGTTCGGCACGATGTCGGCCGTCTTCTCCAGCCAGAACAGCGTGAGCGCCGTGAGGACCCGGCCCTTGTCCGGGATGTCCGTGGGCAGGACCACGTCGAACGCGGAGATGCGGTCGCTCGCCACCATCAGCAGGTCGTCCCCGGCCTCGTAGATGTCCCGGACTTTCCCGCGACCATGGAGCTCGGCCATCACACCCACGCCTGCATCACCTCGCGATGTCCAGCTTCTCCAGCCGGTCGAACACGGCATCCAGGTGCCGGACCGCCGAGGCCGGGTCGAACAGGGCCTGGAACTCGACCGGCGAGATGTGCTCGCGGACCGGCGGCTGCGACAGCAGCATGTCGCGGAAGTCCTCGCCCCGGTCCCACGCGGCCGCCGCGGCCTCCTGCACCACCCGGTAGGCCTCCTCCCGCGACACCCCCTTGTCCACCAGCGCCAGCAGCACCCCCTGCGAGAACGCCACACCCCCGCCGGCCTCCACGTTCGCCAGCATCCGCTCGGGGAACACTCGGAGGCCCTCCATGACCCCAGTGAACAGGTGGAGGAGGTAGTGCAGCAGGATCGTGGAGTCCGGCAGGATCACCCGCTCCGCCGACGAGTGCGAGATGTCGCGCTCGTGCCACAGAGCCACGTCCTCCAGGGCCGGGACCAGGTTCCCACGGATCACCCGAGCCAGGCCGCACACCCGCTCGCAGATGATCGGGTTCCGCTTGTGGGGCATGGCCGACGAGCCCTTCTGGCCGCTGGCGAACGGCTCCTCCACCTCGCGGACCTCGGTCCGGGCGAGGTGGCGGATCTCCGTGGAGAACTTCTCAAGCGACGCCGCGGCGATGGCGAGCGCGGCCATGTACTCGGCGTGCCGGTCGCGCTGCAGGATCTGCGACGAGGCCTCCGCCGGGCGCATCCCGAGCTCGGCGCACACGTACTCCTCCACCCGCGGATCGACCTTCGCGTAGGTCCCCACCACCCCGCTGACCTTCCCCACGCTCACCACGTCGTGTGCCCGCCGCAGCCGCTCCCGGTCCCGGTCCAGCTCGAATGTCCACAGGGCCAGCTTGTGGCCGAACGTGATGGGCTCGGCGTGGACACCGTGGGTCCGGCCCATCATCACGGTGCTCCGATGCTCGAGTGCCCGAGCCCGGACCACCGCCATCAGCCGCTCCAGCCGGGCCAGCAGCAGGTCGGCGGCCTCGCGGAGCTGCAGCCCGAGCGCGGTGTCCAGCAGGTCCGACGAGGTCATGCCGAAGTGGATCCACCGGCCCTCGGGCCCGATGGACTCCGCCACGTTCTGCACGAACGCCGCCACGTCGTGGTTCGTCACACGCTCCAATTCGGCCACTCGCTCCACCGAGAACGTGGCCCGGGAGCGGATCGCAGTGAGGTCGGCCTCCGGGATCCGGCCCAGGCGGCCCCACGCCTCGCAGGCCAGGACCTCGATCCTGAGCCAGTGGCGGAGTCGGGCCTCGTCCGACCAGACCGCGCCCATCTCGGGCTGCGTGTAGCGCGGGATCATCGGGCCGGGCGGCTCCTCGGGCGGCGGGCGCTGATCGATCCGGTCACAGCTTCGGGCCCTCGGCCAGGTCCTCCTTGAACTGCCGGAGGCGGCGACGGACCTCTTCGTCACCGACCCCGATGATCTGGGCGGCCAGGATGGCGGCGTTCGTGGCCCCGTCGATGGCCACCGTGGCCACGGGCACCCCTCGCGGCATCATCACGGTCGAGTACAGCGCGTCGACCCCGCCCGTGTACTTCGAATAGATCGGCACGCCGATCACAGGGAGCACCGTCCGGGCGGCCACCGCCCCGGCCAGGTGCGCGGCCAGCCCCGCCCCGCAGATCAGGACCTTGATCCCGCGCTCCTCCGCCACTCGCGCGTATTCGTCCACCGAGTCGGGGTTGCGGTGGGCGGACAGCACGCGGACCTCGTTCGCGATCTCGAGCTTGTCGAGGATGGTGGCGGCCTGCTGGATGATGGGGAGGTCGGAGGCGGAACCCACCAGGATCCCCACCATCGGGTTCCTGCTCTCCTCCTCAGCCACCCGTTCGTTCCTCCGCGAGCGCCTCTCCGGCCGCCGCCGCCTCCGCCGCGATGTCGCGGCGGTACTGCATCCCCTCGAACGACACCGCCTCGCAGGCCCGATACGCGCGTGCCCTGGCCTCGGCCAGCGAGGGCCCCAGGGCCGAGACCGCCAGGACGCGCCCGCCTGCCGTCAGCACTCTACCGTCCCGAAGGACCGTTCCCGAGTGGAACAGGTGGACCCCTTCCACCGACGAGGCCCCGTCCAGCCCCTCCACCGGCAGGCCGGTCCGGGGGTCGTCCGGGTACCCCTCGGAGGCCAGGACCACGGTCACGCAGGCGTCGTCGCTCCACAGCGTCCGGTAGTTCGAGAGGTTCCCCTCCACGCAGGCCAGCAGGATCTCGCACAGGTCAGAGCCCAGGCGGGGCAGGATGGCCTGGGTCTCGGGATCGCCGAACCGGCAGTTGAACTCGAGGACCTGCGGACCCTCGTCGGTGAGCATGAGCCCGGCGTACAGGACCCCGCGGTACTCGATCCCGTCGGCCTCCAGGGCCCGGACGGTGGGCTGGAGGATGCGATCGACGATGTCGGCCTGGAGCCCCTCGTCGACGAACGGCACCGGCGAATACGCGCCCATCCCGCCGGTGTTCGGACCGGTGTCGCCGTCGCCGATCCGCTTGAAGTCCTGGGCCAGCGCCAGCGGAATGACCGTCCGGCCGTCGGTGAGGGCCAGCGCGCTGAGCTCCCGCCCCTGGAGGAACCGTTCGATCACCACCGTGGCCGGCTCGCCCGGGGGGTGCTGGAGGCAGGCCCGCACGGCGCCCTCGGCCTCGTCGCGATCCTCCGTGACCGTCACGCCCTTGCCCGCGGCCAGGCCGTCCGCCTTCACCACGTACGGCGGCCCAACCTCGTCCAGGAACCGGAGAGCCGGTTCGACCTCGCGGAAGGCCTCGGAGTCTCCCGCCGGGATCCCGTGACGCCGGCACAGGTCCTTGGCCCACGACTTCGACCCCTCGAGCATCGCCGCCTCGCGGTTCGGCCCGAAGACGGGCAGGGCCCGGGCCCCGAACTCGTCAACGATCCCCGCCACCAGCGGGGCCTCGGGGCCCACGACCGTGAGGTCGATCCCCTGACGCTCGGCGAACTCGGCCATGCCCGACACGTCCGCCGCCGCGATCGGCACCAGCGTGGCCACCTCGCCGATGCCGGCGTTCCCCGGCGCGGCGAACAGCCGGTCGACGGTCGGGTTCTGGCCGAGCTGCCAGGCCAGGGTGTGCTCCCGCCCGCCCTGCCCGACGATGAGCACCTTCACTAAAGGCGCAGCTTAGTGCACCGCCCCGGAAATACGGTGGCATTCGGACGATCGGCGCTAGCCGCCCAGGGATTCCGCCCAGGGCTCCCGGTCGCAGTTCGCCCTGAGGAACTGCCGGACCAGGGCCGGATCGCCCGCGTCCACCGAGCGGGCGATGCGTTGCATGAGCTCCACCGGCCCTCCCGCGCCGGGATCCACCGCCGCCAGCTGCGGCCACGAGGGGATCCGGTCGATCGTCTCGGCGGCACCGGACATCTGGGCCCCATCCCCGCGGTTGTAGCCGTCGAGCCAATACCCGTACCACTGGCAGGTCGAGGCGACCGCGAGATCACCGGCCAGGCCCTTCTCCTCCTCGAGCGCCGGGTACGCCTCGATGTTGGCCCGCTGGAGGTCGAAGTTGCCCCCGGGCGGGAGGGGAATCTCCCCGCTCACCCGGTCGAAGACCGAGAGTTGCTCGTCGGGCGTGAGGTACACGGATGCCGCGTACCCGGCACCGAGCAGGAACAGCAGCCCCGCCGTCATCATGGCCACCAGCCGGTGGCGGGCGAACCGTTGCCGCCGCGTGGGGCGGTACGCCTCGTGGGACACGTCCATGGACACGACCTCCTCGAACAGGGCCTTCGCGGCCGACGAGTCCGCTGCGGAGGCCAGATCCGCGTCATCGACCCGGGCCAGGGCGCCCACCAGCTCGTCGAGTCCGTCGCGATCGGTCACCATGTCTCCTCCACCTTCGGAACGGGCGAATGCCCGTCGGTCCACACATGTCCGGTTCCCCCCGGCCGTTTCACGTCCACGCCGAGGCGGGCAAGCTGGCCGGCGAATCGCCTCCGGGCCCGGTGGACCCGGATCCTGGCTGCACCCGGCGTGCAGTCGAGGACCCGCCCGAGCTCACCGGAGGAGAGGCCCTCCCACGCGACGAGCCCAAGCAGGTCACGGTCGGACGCGGAGAGGCGACCGAACGCCCCGGCGACCCGGTCGCCGCGCTCGCCACCGTCCGATCCGGACGGGTGATCGGACGGCCGGAGCGATCGGAGCCCGGCGAGCAGGCGAAGGCGGCGGCGCCCACTCCGCCGGTGGTTGGCCAGCACCCGGCGGGCCACTCCGTACAGCCACAGGCGGGCTTCCGGGCCGGCGGGGACGTCGCCCAGCCGGCGCCACGCAGCGAGGAACGTCTCGGCGACCACGTCGTGGGCGTCGTCGGCAGCATCCACCCGCCGCAGCGCGTACCCCAGGAGCCGCGCGTAGTTGGCGTCGTAGATCTCACGGAACCGCTCGAGCTCACTCCGTGACTGCGTGATCGATCCTCCTCTCGCGGACGCCGGACGGTCGCCTCGGCGCTCGCCCATCCACGCCGTCCCGCCGATCGGGCGGTCGCACGCTCATGTCCGGCAGTCGTCGCGCTGTTTCACCGGGCTCGCTACATTTGCCGCCGCCACGGTGGGGCGCCACGCATCCCCCCCGCGACCCGCGGGAGTCGTCACGGGCTGAGCAGGGTCTGTTCCCGGGAAGGGCCGACCGAAACCGCGGTCACCGGAACGCCTCCGAGGTCGGTGATGTGCTCGACGTAGGCTCGGGCGGCCTTGGGGAGATCCTCGAAGGACCGCGCCTCGGAGAGGTCCTCCTCCCAGCCCTCGACCTCCTCGTAGAGCGGCCGGGCCGCGTGGAAGAGCGACTGGTGCGGCGGGAAGTGGTCGTAGGTCTCGTCGCCGGCGCGATACCCGGTGCACACCTTGACCTTCGGGAAGCCGGACAGCACGTCGAGCTTGGTCAGGAACACCTCGGTCAGCCCGTTGAGGCGCGCCGCGTAGCGAAGGAGCACGGCGTCGAACCAGCCGCACCGGCGCTTCCGGCCGGTGGTGGTGCCGAACTCCTGGCCCCGCTCCCCCATCCGCTCGCCGTCGGCCTCGGTGTCCTCGGTGGGGAACGGGCCCGAGCCCACCCGGGTCACGTAGGCCTTGGTCACGCCGATCACGCGGTCCACCTCGTGGGGGCCGAGACCGGTGCTGGCCAGCGCCCCACCGGCCACCGGCGACGAGGACGTGACGAACGGGTAGGTTCCGTGGTCGAGGTCCAGGAGAGTCCCCTGGGCGCCCTCCAGCATGACCTGCTTCCCGGCCCGCAGGGCGTCCCACAGAACCTTCGACGTGTCCGCGACATGGGGCTCCAGCCGCTCTGCGTAGCCCATGTAGTCCTCGACGATGCCCTCGGCTTCGAGGGGAAGGCGGCCGTACACCTTCGTCAGGATGAGGTTCTTCTCCTTGAGGACGACGTCCAGCTTCTGCCGGAAGATCTTCTGGTCGTACAGGTCCTGCACGCGCAGGCCGATCCGGGCGGCCCGGTCGGCATAGGCGGGCCCGATCCCGCGCTTGGTGGTTCCCAGGGCGTGCTTGCCCAGGAACCGCTCGGTGACCTTCTCCAGCTCCAGGTGGTACGGCATGATCAGGTGGGCGTTCCCGCTGATGACGAGCCGCGACGTGTCGATCCCGCGCGCGTTGAGCGTGTCCATCTCCTCCAGCAGGACCCGGGGATCGATGACCACGCCGTCGGCGATCACCGAGGTGATGTGGGGGTAGAGGATCCCGCTCGGGATCAGGTGCAGCTTGAGGAGCCGACCACCCGCCAGCACGGTGTGCCCGGCGTTGTTCCCCCCCTGGTAGCGCACGACGAAGTCCATGTGGTCGGCCACGAAGTCCGTGACCTTTCCCTTGCCTTCGTCGCCCCACTGGGTCCCGACAAGGATCGTGGCCGGCATGCCGCGGATTGTAGCCCCGGGGTCACCCGCCTCGGCCGCGCACCCGAAGCTCCGATGCGACACTGAGCGAGGTCGATTTCCGCCCGGGCTCCCGCGAACCACAACTCCTTCGGGATCGGGGAACGTTCGGGGCCGGGCGAGCGTCGTGTCCCTGCGCGCCGCGATGCGAGTGGCGGGTTCGGTGGGGAGGAGGAGAGGGTGACGTTCAGGGTGGTCCGCCGCTTCGTCGCCGTGGCGGCCGGCCTCGTCCTGGCCGGGTCCCTGGTGGGCTGCCAGGCGAGCGGAATCTCGGCGAGAGGTGGCTCGCCGCTGTCTCCGGCGCCGAGTCCGACCACGGCCGGTTCCACGACCGGTGCGCCGACTCCGTCCCTCGAGTCCCCCACGCCCGGGCCGAGCGTCTCGCCATCCGCCCGGCCCTCGGTCTCGCCTTCCGCACAGCCATCCGCCGAGCCCTCGGTGTCGCCCTCCACGCGGCCCTCCGCGGAGCCGTCGCCGCCGGCCGAGCCCACGCCCACCGCTGAGCCGACCCCGACCCCCGAGCCGGAGGTCCTCCGGGTGGGTTCGGAGGGGCCGCAGGTGGAGAGGCTCCAGCGACGGCTGGCGTCGATGCGGTTCTTCGTCCCCGACGTCGACGGGGTCTTCGGCGAGGACACCATGCACGCCGTGATGGCCTTCCAGAAGGCGAACGGCATCGGCATCGACGGCGTGGTCGGGCCTGAGACCCGCACCGCACTGGAGGATCCGGTTGCGCTGACCCCGAGGGAGTCCACCCCGGGCCGGCACGTCGAGATCGACCTGTCCAGGCAGATCCTGATGTTCGTGTGGAAGGGGCGCGTCACGCATGTGTTCGACACCTCCACGGGAAGTGGCGGGATGTTCGAGAACCAGTCGGGTGACCTGGTGCAGGCCAGGACGCCGGTCGGGCATTTCGCCGTGCAGCGCAAGATCGACGGTCTGCGGGTGAGCTATCTGGGCGAGATGTGGCGGCCCGCGTACTTCTACGGCGGGTACGCCATCCACGGGTCGCCATCGGTGCCCGCGTACCCGGCGAGCCATGGGTGCGTCCGGCTGACGTTCAGCGCCATGGACTGGGCCTTCGACCGGCTGCCCGTCGGCACTCCGGTGTTCGTCTCCACCGGCTGACTCGTCCGTCCCGGTGGCCGCGCGACGCGTGCGGCGCACGAAGACGCTGCTCACGGGGCACGAATCCGTGGCCGGAGGTTCTCGGCCGGGGACGACGAGGGGGCATGGCACTCACCAGGCGCGAATTCCTGAGGCTGTCGGCCGGAGCCGCCGCAGCGACACAGCTTGCCACCGCTGTGGTGGCTGAAGTACTAGCTGCGCCGGACCCTACCGCTCGATGCGGAACCTGATCCGGACGTGCGTGTGGTACTCCCCGATCTGGTCGCCCTCCACGGTGGCGCTGGTCTCGAGGATGTCCATCCCCTCGATCCCCCGCAGCGTCTTCGCCGCCTCCGCCAGGGCCTGCGCCGCCGCGTCCCGCCACGACTCCGTCGACACCCCCACCAGATCGATCGTCTTGATCACCGACATCGCGCGCTCCTTCCCCACAAGGCCTGCGTTCTGGCGTGCCGCCGGATTGTAGGCGCGCCGGCTGATCGTTACCCGGCGCTGGTGTAGGCGTCGATCATCCGGCGGTAGTTCGCAGCGATCTTCGCGGCGGCGTCGTCGCGGGTGGACTCCGCGTCGACGTACGCCTTCAGCGGGTCCCACCAGATGGTCCGGCCGATGGCGAAGCCGATGTAGCCGGGGACGCCCGCGCCCTGCTGCAGCCAGTGGATGACCGCGTTGTCGTCGGCGCCCCGACCGAGGACCACGCAGGCCACGCCGTCCCGGCCCCCGCTCCTGACTTGCTGGCTGATCATCTCGCAGTCCTCGCGCGCGTCGATGCCCTCGATCTTCCAGATGTCCGGCTCCACGCCCGCGTCCTGGAGCTCCTCGATGGCCCGGCGCATGAGCTCCGGCCGGAGCTCGCGGTCGTACCGGTCCGCGTCGCCGTCCACCGAGTCCAGCTGGTGCGGCGCCGCCGGCACCAGCAGCTCGAACAGGAACGTGCGGTCGTTCGCGTGCAGCCAGTCCCCCAGCCGCTTCAGCCGGGCGGCCTGGCGCCGGTTCATCACCTGATCAGCCTCGGGGTTCCACCGCACCAGCACCTTCGAGAACGTCGGGTCGAACTCCTCGATGTGGGCGCCGAAGTCCTCGCCGTAGTCGAAGTCGAACTCGTCCTGCCCGGACTTCTCCACCGGCATGGCGAGCACGAAGCCCTCCTTCTTCGCCATGCGGGCGATGTCGGCGCCGAACTGCTCGTCGACCAGGATCCCGGCGGCGTCCTTCGGCGCGCCGTCCTCGACGGCCTTGCGGAACCCCTCGAAGATCACCATCTTCGCGTTGGAGATCCGCTCTGCCTCCTCCGGCGAGGGCGGGCCGGTGATCCCGAAGAACTTCTTCTGGAACGACCCCCGGTGGTCGAAGGCCAGGATGTACAGGGGCTTGTCGTACCCGAGCGCCATGTCGATGCTCCTTTCACACGCGCGACTGGCCGTCACGACCGGGAGGTCCCCGGCCGCGGGCTCGCTCCCCAATTGTTCCAAACCCGGGGCCGGCTCGGGAACCGGCCATCAGTCCCGCGGATGGGGTGCCGTTCGGAGACCGACAGGGTAGGCTCGCGCGGAACTCGAGGGGAGGATCCCGGCTCATCATGACGGAACCCGAACTGCGCCCTGAGCGCGCCGCGCCCGAGGGCGCACCACCCGCACCGATCGGCGTCACGGTCGGGTCATCGGTCCGGGCCGGGGCCCGGGATCCCATCGTGATCTGCCTGCTCCTCGCGGCGTTCTTCGACGGGATCTCGGGAAACGCCCCGCATTCGATGCTGCTGGTGGGAACGGCCCTGGCGCTCGCGGTCACCGCGGCCCGGGCCCGGGTCGGGCTGGCCACCGATCCGCCGCCAGAGGGCTTCCTGGCCCGCATCCGCGACGTGCTGACCCGCTCCTCGGCGCCGCTGCTGGCCACCGTCGCCTTGGCGTTCTCGCTGGTGATCGGATGGTGGGGCCGGTACTCGTGGCCGTCCACGCTTCCTCTGGTGGTGCTGGGTGGGGTGGCCATCGCGATCGCGTGGGGCGGGCCGCTCCGGGAGGGCCCGGTGGAGCCGGTCGAGCCGGTGGGGATCCTGGTGTGGGCCCTGGTCGTCGTCGCCCTGGCCGGGTGGGAGGTCACGAACCTGTTCCTGCAGCCCACCCTCACCACCGACTCCTACGCCCACCCCACCATCAGCGTGCTGGCCGACCCCGCGTTCGGCAGCAGGATCGGGCGGACCATCGGCCTGTTCGCGTGGCTCCGTATCGGCTGGGGACTGATCCGGCGATGAGCAGCCACGAGTTCACCGTGTTCGTGTACGCCGCCATCGTCGGGGTGGCGTTCTGCCTGGAGCTGCTGAGCAGACGGCGGAACTCGCGAATCCCCTCGCTGGGAACCCTGTTCCGGGGAGTCATGCGGACCCACTCCGGACGGGTCGGTGTCCTGGCCGGGTGGGCCTGGCTGGGCCTGCACTTCTGGGCCCGCTGACGCGGGACGCGAACAGGCTCCCGGTCAGGCCCGCGCGATCAGGTCGAGGAGCTGCCGCTCCCAGGTGGCGTTGTGGATGGCCCGGCCCAGGAACGCCCGGCGCGTCCACTGCAGGTAGTCCAACCGGCGAAGAGCGGCCCGGTACCGGGCGGAGCGGCCCGACGCGATCTGGTCGTCGGGGAGGTAGATCGGCTCGCGGCGGAAGTTCAGCGTGAGCAGGGCCCGGTTCAGCCGGGCCACCGCGGCGGCAACGGCGCCGGCCAGGGCCTCGGGGCCGGCCCCCTCCGCCGCGGCGAACTCGCCGGGCTCCATGAGCCGGAACACGTACGTGGCGTGGCCCTCCTCCGAGGTGATCTCCTGTCCCACCGCGTTCACCGGCCGGCCGTCCCGGGCGAACGGCGTGAAGAACCACAGGATGGTCTGGTCGCGCCCGGACTCGTCCTCCCCGACCCCCTCCACGCCCTGGGCGTCGCCCACAGCTTGGGCATCGCCGCCCGCGGGAACGGCGGAGCCGGATGGCGCCGCGGCCCAGGGCATCGCGGCCATGGCCTCGGCCACCGCTGCCCTGGCGGCCTCTGCGGCGGCGGCCGACGCGGCGCCGCTCATCTGCTGCTGGACCTGTTGCAGCATCGACGCCACGCCGGGCGGCATGCCGGCCCCCGCCCGTCGCTCCGCGCGCAGGGCGGCGTCGCTGTCCCTGGTCTGCTCCAGGTGCCCCTGCCGCTCGGTGGCCGGGCCGGCCGTCCGGTACTCCGGGAGGTCGGTGCCCGGGCCCGAGTCCTCGCTCTCGGTGAGCACCGCCTTCACGCCGAGCGCCGCCCATCCCGGGGGGCACAGCGCCTTCATCCGCTCGTAGGCCTGCCGGAGGTCGGGGGTCCCGACCACCGCCTCCTCCAGCCTGGCCCAGGCCTCCGGCGCGATCGCGTCAACGGCCCGCTGCTGGACGGCTCGCCCGTCCCGCATGGCCGCGGCCAGCCTGGAGAGCACCGCCCGCTCCAGGCCCCCCACCAGCAGGCCGAGGGTCCGCGCGGTCCGGGCGGCCAGGGCGTCGAGGAGCTTCCGAAGCTTCTTCGGGAACTCCTCGGACCGCTTGCCCAGCATCCCGAACACGTGCTCGCCGCCGTCGTCGGCCAGGACGTGGGTCTGGTACAGCTCCTCGTCGAAACGGACCTCCTCGACGAACGAGTACGGCAGGCCCCACATCAGGCCCCGCTCGGGGACGACCACCATGAGGTCCTCGAACAGCCGGATCTCGCACCGGACCGACTCCGCGCCGCCCCCCGGGAACACCCGCCCCGGGAACGTGTCATGCAGGTTGATCCCGGTGAGCAGCAGGTCATGCTGGAGGCGGTCGTTCCGGCGTCTCGTCACGTCGGCCAGGACCTGGCCGTAGGCCTTGCCCAGCATCGACAGGTCGTACCGGCGGCCCGTGAAGTCCGTCAGGCGGAGCGTGTAGTCGTCGTCCCACACGTCGTCGAGATCGATGAACGGAAGGTCCACCGGGTCGCCCCGCTCGGGGACGACCGTCACCGCCTCGTCACCGACCTCGATCGATGCCGGAGCCGCATCGCCCTGCGAGCCGCCGGGTTCGACGACGACGAGCTGTCCGCGATACGTCACCGGCGCGCGCGGGCCGGCCGCTAGGCCTGGACCAGGAGGTTGTTCCCGCACTCCGGGCAGAACTTCGTCCCCCGCTCGGACTCCGTCCCGCACTTCGCACAGGTCACCGGGATGGTCAGGGGCTTGCCGCAGTTCTCGCAGAACTTGCCCGACGCCGACGCCTCCGCCCCGCAGTGCGGGCACATCGCCCGTTGCTTGCGCTCGACGTTCACGTCGGTCAGCCAGTCGACCGTCTTGACCTTCTCCTGGGCCTGCTCCAGCCGGGCCTGGGACTGCATCTGGCCGAGCTCCTGCTCGAGCTTCGGCGCGTCGTCCGCGCACATGTTGAACTCGGTGTTCCAGCAGATCTCCTTGCACACCCAGTTCCCGCAGCGGTGGCACTGGTTGAACAGCGGCGCGACGTTCTCCACGGCCTCGGCCAGGGCCTTGTCCTTGGACTGGGACTCGGTCATGTCCCTGAGCTGGTCGGTGCCGTACTGGGCGTTGCCCAGCCGCCCCCCCAAGAGGCCGCCAAGGCCTCGCATGACCTTGGCCCCCATCCCCAGCGGGTTGGCCTTGAAGCCGGACTTGTATCCGTTGCCACATCGTTCGCAGAAGAACTCGAACTGGAACCCGGCCTCGGTCGAGTGGTCGCGGTAGTTGTCGGTGAACGGAACAGGACCTGCCACGGCGTGAACCTCCCCCTTGCTTGGCGATCGGATCGGCCCTCAGTGTAGGGCCCCGGGGCCCCCATGGGAAGGGCGAGTTTGCCCTGTTTTGCGCGCTCGTTCGGCGGCGATCAGGTCTGTTCGAACGGGTTCGTCGGCTCCAGGATCCGGACCTCGACCGGTGCGGCCTCCCGCTGGAACGTCTCGGCGTCGGCCGGCGTGCCCACCACGAACCCGTAGTGCATGGGCACCGCGAGCTTCGGCGACTGGGCCTTCACCAGCTCCGCGGCCTCCGGCGGGGTCATCGTGTAGGTCCCGCCGATCGGCACGAACGACACGTCGGCCCTGATGGACTCCAGCTCCGGCAGGTGGTCTGTGTCGCCGGCGTGGTAGTACGTCCCGTCCCCCAGCTCCAGGATGTAGCCCACCCAGTTGTTCTCGCGGGGGTGCGCCTCCAGGCGGTCCTCGACGGTGTTGTACGCGGGGACGACCTGGACCTTGATCCCGTGCACGTCGAGCGAGTCCCCCGGGGCCACCGGCGTGACGTCGCCGGACAGCTCCCGAGCCACGTCGTGGGGAGCCACGATCTTGGTGGAGCCCTCCCGGACCACTTTCTGCAGGTCGTCGTTGTAGTGGTCGAAATGGGCGTGGGTGAGGAACACGACGTCGGCCGGCGGGTCGCCGGTCACCCCCCAGGGATCGATGTAGACGTTGATCCCGTCCCCCCGCCACAGATACGCGGACTGCCGGAACCACGTGAACCGGTCGAGCATCCCGATGACCTCCTCGTCTCGTTCGCCAGCCGGAGCCTTTGCCGGCGCGGCGGTGCGCCGCGACACTCCCGCTAGTCTGGCCCACCATGACCGAACTGCGCGACTCGGCCGGGCAGACGCCGCGGTCCGGACCGGCGGCCGCGTGGTCGCTGCTCCGGCGCAACGTGGACTTCCGCCGGTTCTACGTCGCACAGCTCATCTCGTTCGCCGGCGACTGGTTCCTGCTGGTGGCCCTGTACGGGCTGGTGCTGGAGGAGACGGACTCCGCGGTCCTGGCCTCGCTGATCCTGGTGGCCGAGCTGGCGCCGCAGTTCGTCGTGGCCCCGATCGGCGGGGCCCTGGCCGACCGCATGAACCGGCAGGTCCTCATGGTGCTGTCGGACCTGGCCCGGGTGGTGCTGTGCCTGGGGTTCCTCCTGGTGGGGCCGGGCTCGATCTGGCTGATCTACCCCCTTCTGGCCGGCATCGCCGTGTTCTCCGCCTCGTTCGAACCGACTTCCTCGGCGGCCGTGCCGAACCTGGTGGATCCCGAGGACCTCGGGATCGCCAACGTCATGGTGGGGTCGGCCTGGGGGACCATGCTGGCGGTGGGCGCGGCCGTCGGCGGGGTGTTCACCGCGGTGGCCGGGCGGGACGCCGCGTACGTGGCCGACGCCGTCTCGTTCCTGGCCTCGGCCGTCCTGCTGGCCCGGGTCCACCGGCCATTCTCAGAGGCCCGGGAGGAGGGGGTGAAGCATCCCGGGATCATCGAGGCCACCCGGGAGACCATGCGGTACGCGCGGTCCGACGGCCGGGTGGTGGCCCTCCTCGGGGTGAAGGGCGGCTTCGGCCTGGCGGGAGGAGTGCTGGTGCTGCTCCCGGTGTTCGCCACCGAGGTGTACCACCAGGGGGACACGGGGATCGGGATCCTGTACGGGCTCCGGGGGGTGGGCGCGCTGATCGGGCCCTTCCTGGCCCGGCGGATCGCCGGCGACTCCGAGCGGGGCCTGTTCACCGCCATCGGCCTGGCCCTCGTGTGCTTCGGCGCGTTCTACGTGGTGTTCCCGTTCATGCCGGCGCTGCTGCTGGCCGGCCTGTGCTCGATGGGGGCCCACCTGGGCGGCGGCGCCCAGTGGACGCTGTCCAACTACGGCCTGCAGTCCATCGTCCCCGACCGCATCCGGGGCCGGGTGTTCGCGTTCGACTTCGCGCTCGTCACGCTCACGATCATGGCCTCGAACCTCGTCTCCGGCTGGGCCGCCGAGGCCCTCGGCCCCCGAACCGCCATGCTCGCCTTCGCCGGCGTGGCCCTGCTGTACGCCGCGGGGTGGTGGCTGGCCACGCGGCGGGTCCGCCGCCGGCTGTCGTAGCACCGTGTACTTCGCCCGCAGTGGTTTCGACTGCGGGGTCCGGGCCCGGCGGCTGCCGACCCTCCTCGAGACGCATTCGGATCGTCCATCGGATGGATGTCCTCGAGCGTGGGCAGCGAGGCGGCCCGGGGAGGCGCCGGCATCCATGAGCGAGACAGGGGGTCGAGCATGAACTGGTACCGCTTGAAGGGCCGGAGCGCCCGCTTCGCGCTGGCCTCGGCAGTCGTGCTGCCCGTCCTCGGCGTGATGTGCGCCGCGCCGGCCCTGGCCAGGGCCCGGCCGGTGCTGACCCTCGTGGACGACCTCCACCTCGTACGCGTTCCGCGACGGCACGGACGGACCCTGGTCCTATACGACGCGACGAGGTGCACCGACTACCTGGCCGACCTCCACCGGATCCGGATCTGATCCCGGACGCGCTCGGGGCCCGGCGCTCCAGTGGATGCGCCGGGCCCCGAGGAGCGTCGCGGTCGAGGAGTGCCTACCCCGTGAACCCCCCGCCGCCCTGCGGTGGCTGGGGCTGACCCGGAGGCGGAGTCCCCGGCGCGGCCGGGGGCCCGGCGGGGGGGACGCTCGCTGGAGCGGTCCCCGCGCCACCCGCTCCGCCGCCGACGGCCCCGCCGCCGGTGGGGGCGCCGAACGACACTCCCGGGGACCCCGGCGCGAAGCTCACCTGGGGCGGCCCCGCCTCGCGGACCTGGTCGGGGATCTCGAAGAACTCCTCCTCTTTGAAGTTGAACGTCCGCGCGATGAGCATGGAGGGGAAGGACTGGACCCGCCTGTTGAAGTTCTGCACGTTGTTGTTGTAGAAGCGCCGGCTGGTCTGGATCCGGTCCTCGGTGTTCGTGAGCTCCAGCTGGAGCTGCTGGAAGTTCTCGGTGGCCCGCAGCTGCGGGTAGTTCTCCGCCACGGCGAACAGCCGGCCCAGGGCGGCCACGAAGGGGCCCTCGGCCTGGGCCTGGGCCGCGGGGGACCCTCCGCTGGTGGCCATGGCCGCGGCACGGGTCCGCGCCACCTCCTCGAACACCTCGCGCTCGTGCGCGGCGTAGCCCTTGACCGTCTCCACGAGGTTCGGGATGAGGTCGTACCTCCGGCGGAGCTCGGTGTCGATGTTCGCGAACGCGTTCCTGATGAGGTTCCGCTGGCTCACGAACCGGTTGTAGGAGAGGATCCCGGCCAGCAGCAGCAGGACCACGATCCCCAGGACGATCCACAACGCGATCACGGTAGGTCCTTTCTCTCGATCGGCGGTGCCGGAGGATCGTACCGGGTGGGCCCCGGCCGCGAAAGGGTCACCACGCCCGCGCCGGGCCGATCAGGCCGTGAACTGGCCCGGCGGGTGCGGCGACTGTGGCTGTCCGTGGAGGCTGTACGCCACCTTCGGCATGTGGTCGAGGTAGCCCTTCAGGGTCCCCAGGAGCTGCGTGATCTCCAGGGGCCGGAGGCGGTTGCGGTACACCAGCACGTGGGGCCCGCTCATCTCGAACGCGTAGCCCTTCTCGGTCTGCAGGAGCCACTGCATCATCCGCTGGTCGATCACGTCGTTGGCGAACTTGGGGTCGCCGGACTTCACGTTGAACGCCCGGTTGAACTCCTCGAGCTCGAAGTCGATGTCCCGGAGGCCCACGTGGTCGGCGAACCGGGTGAACAGGTTCTCCCGGGTCACCGACAGCCCCGCGCCGATCAGCGGGACCGTGGTGGCCACGCAGGAGAACTTCGAGTACGAGCGGCTGGTGTGTCCCTCGGAGTCGGTGCTCTCCTCGTAGTACCAGTAGTCGAACTCGCGCAGGTCGATCCCCTGCCACACGCCGTACAGGACGTTCTCGGTACCCCGCCCATCGCCCCGCCGGAAAAGGCCGAATGGCAGCGACAGGCACCCGAACGTGTCCGCCCGCGAGTACCGCAGTCCGAGCTGCTTGGCCGCGAGGGCCAGCTCCTCGCGGCGCTTCTTCTTCGCGTACCACGCGTACCAGGCCACCAGCCCGATCACGAGGATGATGCCGACGACGAGGAGAGCCGGTCCCATGGCGCGTCAGTATCCCACGCCGCTGCTCAGTGGCGAAGGAGCGGGACGACCTCACTCGCCAGTCGCTCGCGCTGGGCGGCGGGATCGGGACCGGCCGGCCACAGGCTGATCGCCGTGAAACCGAGCGCCAGGAACTCGCGGAGGCGCTCGGCACAGCGTTCCGGCGCCCCGCTCACGACGAACGACCGGGGATCGGCCCGTTCGTCGACCCGGATCCCGACGTTGTAGGCGAAGGTCAGCTCGGCGGGGTCTCGGCCGGCTACCTCGGCGGCACGGCGGACACGCTCCATCATCGGGCCCGCCCGTTCGGGCGGGGCGTACCGGAACGAGGGGATCCACCCGTCGGCCAGCCGGCCGGTCACGCCGAGGGAGCGGGGCCCGTAGGAGCCCGTCCAGATGGGGATGCGGCGGTCCGGCTTCGGTTCGATCTCGGCGGCCTCGGTCCGGAAGTGCCGCCCCGCGAACGTGAACGCGCGCTGCGACCACAGCCCCCGCAGGACCTCGATGGCCTCCGCCATCGCGTCCACCTTGTCACGGGGCTGGCGGATGTCCAGCCCGATTGCCCGGAACTCGTCGTCGGAGCCGCCGCCGCCGATGCCGAGGATCAGCCTGCCCCCGGACAGCCGGTCGAACGTCTCCGCCATCTTCGCCAGGACCGCCGGGGAATGGTAGGGCAACCCCAGGACGTCGGTGAGGATGCTCACTCGCTCCGTCCCGGCCGCCACCCACGCGAGCATGGTCCACGTCTCGAACGTCGGGTGCGTTCCCACCAGGTGATCCGGGCACGAGACGAAGTCGAATCCGAGCTGCTCGGCGTCCCGGGCGTCGCCCACCGGATCGGCGCCCGGAAGCGCCGACTGGGACACGTTCACGCCGAGGAGCGGCGTCGCCGTCATGCCCGTTCCAACCGTGGCTCCGCGTCCTCGAATTCCTACAGGTCCGCGACCTTCGGGATGACCTCCCGGCCGACGATCTCGATGGGCTCGACGTACTGGACGCCCCGGAGCCCGCCGATCGTCCCCTGGGCCCCGGCCTCGGCCAGCGCCCCCAGCTCGTCGATCATCTGGGGGACCCGGACCCCCTCCCGGCCCGGATCCAGCCCGTAGTACACGGTCTTCCAGATCTCGTCGTAGTCGCGGCCCTCGCGCTCGCAGTGCTCCCGGAGCACCTCCAGCTTGTGCCGGGCCGTCGACGCGTCGCCGAACAGGTTACACGCGTCCGCATACCGGGCCACCAGCCGGAGGGTCACCCGCTCGCCGCTCCCCCCGATCAGGATCTTCGGGCGGGGCTTCTGCAGGGCTGGGGGCTGGTTGATGGTCTCCGCGAGACTGGTGGTCTTCCCCTCGAACGGCCCCTCGTCGTCGCTCCACATCTGGAGGTGGATCCGGAGCGCGTCCTCGAGCCGCGCGAACCGCTCCTTGACCGAGGGGAACGGGACGCCGAGTCCCTCGTGTTCGTGCTGGTTCCACGCGGCGCCGATCCCCAGCCAGGCCCTTCCCCCCGACACCACGTCGAGCGTGGTCACGGTCTTCGCCAGGATCCCCGGGTAGCGATAGGTGACTCCGGTGACGAGCGTCCCCAGGCCCATGCGCGACGTCCGCGCCGCCAGGTACCCCAGGGCCGTGTAGGCCTCGAGCATCGGCTGGCGCACGTCACCCACGCCCGGGATCTGGAAGAAGTGGTCCATCAGCCACAGCGAATGGAACCCCGACCGGTCGGCGGCCTCGCCGATGCGGCCCAGCGTGGGCCCGATGTCGGCGTCGTCCCCCCACGTGAACGACGGGATCTGCAGTCCGATCTCCATGCGGAACCTGTCTCTCGGGTGGCCGGAGGACCGCCAGCCTACGGGCTGTGGTCCTGACCCGCGCGCTCAGGCCTCCGTCACCGGCCCGGCCGCACGGACCTGCTGGACCGCCACGAGGGCCTCTTGGAGGTCCTTCAGCCACTCCCCCTGGTTGTCCGCAACCAGCTTCACGCACCACGCCAGGGCGTGACTCCGGCTCCGGGCCACGCCGGCGTCCACCAGGGTGTCGAGGACCTCCCGCTCCCGCATCCGGAGCCTGGTCATCACGGGCATCGAGAGCGTGGTGAACAGCGAGGTGTCCTCTCCGATCCGGACGCCCCACGACACCTTGCGCCGGAACCGCCGCTCGGCCTCCCGGGCGATGCGAATCCGCTGCTCCCTGGTGTCCTCCCGGAACTGCCGGACCCGGCCGTCGCGGGCCGCCTCCTTCGCCGTGTCGGTGGCCCCCTCACCGGCCTCCGGTTCGGCCAGGGTCCCGATCACCAGGATCTCCTCCCGGTCGTGGCTCACCTCGGGCGCCCCGGTGAACCACCCGTCGGGGATCCGCCCGGCGAACCACCCACTCAGCTTCTCGTCGTGCTCGGCCATCCCGTCCACCTCCATGCTCCGTCCCGACCTGCAAGCGAGATTACAATATTACAAGAGACTGTACGCCCATGACTCGTCGAGCCCTCGACACCAGACGGGACTCCGCCTCAGGGATCCTCTCCGGACGCCACTGCCACGTTTGAACACGGGACGCTCCTGGCCTGGACCGTGTGACCCGGCCCGCCTGCGACTCCGGCACTACGGCGAGGTCCGGAACTCCAATCCGCCGTTGCCGCGATCGATCACGATGGTGTCGCCTTCGCGGCTCTCGCCGGCCAGGAGCCGCATGGCCAGGGTGTCCTGGATCTCGCGCTGGATCAACCGCTTCAGCGGCCGCGCGCCGTATGCCGGATCGAAGCCCCTGTCGGCCAGGTAGTCCCGGGCCGCCTCGGTGAGCTCCACCGTCAGCCGCCGCGGGGCCAGGCGTTCCTGCAGGGCCCGGAGCTGGATGTCCACGATCCTCGCGATGTCGTCGCGGCCGAGCGACGAGAACACGATGATCTCGTCCACCCGGTTCAGGAACTCGGGGCGGAACGTGGCCCGGACCTCGGCCATGACCTTCTCCCGGCGCTCCTCGTCGCCCGCGGTCACGTCGTTGAACACGTACGAGCCGAGATTCGAGGTCATGATCACGACCGTGTTCCGGAAGTCCACCGTGCGGCCCTGGCCGTCGGTGAGGCGGCCGTCGTCGAGCAGCTGGAGCAGGACGTTGAACGCGTCCTGGTGGGCCTTCTCGATCTCGTCGAGCAGGACCACCGAGTACGGCCGCCGCCGCACGGCCTCGGTGAGCTGGCCGCCCTCCTCGTAGCCGACGTAGCCGGGCGGCGCCCCGATCAGGCGGCTGACCGCGTGGCGCTCCTGATACTCGCTCATGTCGATACGGACCACAGCGCGCTCGTCGTCGAACAGGAAGTCGGCCAGGGACCGGGCCAGCTCGGTCTTGCCCACACCGGTCGGCCCCAGGAACACGAACGAGCCGATGGGGCGGTTCGGGTCGGAGAGCCCGGCCCGGGCCCGGCGGATGGCGTTCGCCACGGCGGCGACGGCCTCGTCCTGGTCCACCATCCGTTCGTGGATGGCGTCCTCCATGCGGACCAGCTTCTGGATCTCGCCCTCCATCAGCCGCGACACCGGGATCCCGGTCCACTTCGAGACGACCTCGGCCACGTCCTCGTCGTCGACCTCCTCCTTCAGCATCTTCGTGTCGGCCTGGAGGTCTTCCAGCGCTCGCTGAGCCTCCTCCATCTGTCGCTGGAGCTCGATGATCGTGCCGTAGCGGAGCTCGGCGGCCCGCTCCAGGTCGCCGTCGCGCTCGGCCAGCTCGGCCTGGGACCGGGCCCGTTCGATCTCGGAGTTCAGCTGCCGGATGCGGTCGATGTGCTCCTTCTCCCGCTCCCAGTGGGCCTTCATCCCGGCGCCGCGCTCGCGGAGGCCGGCCAGCTCGGCCTCGAGCTTCTCCAGCCGCTCCTTCGACGCGGCGTCGGTCTCCTTCCGCAGGGCGGCCCGTTCGATCTCGAGCTGCTTGATCCGCCGTTCGACCTCGTCGATCTCCATGGGCATCGAGTCGATCTCGATCCGGAGGCGCGAGGCCGCCTCGTCGATGAGGTCGATGGCCTTGTCCGGGAGGAACCGGCCGGTGACGTAGCGGTTCGACAGCAGGGCCGCGGCCACCAGCGCGGAGTCCTGGATCCGCACGCCGTGGTGGACCTCGTAGCGCTCCTTCAACCCGCGGAGGATCGCGATGGTGTCCTCCACCGAGGGCTCGCCGACGAACACCGGCTGGAACCGCCGTTCCAGGGCGGGGTCCTTCTCGACATGCTTGCGGTACTCGTCGAGCGTGGTGGCGCCGATGGCCCGGAGCTCGCCGCGGGCCAGCATGGGCTTCAGCATGTTGCCGGCGTCGACCGAGCCCTCGGCGGCACCGGCGCCGACCACCGTGTGGAGCTCGTCGATGAACGTGATGATCTGGCCGCCGGACTCCGCGATCTCCTTCAGCACGGCCTTGAACCGCTCCTCGAACTCCCCGCGGTACTTCGACCCGGCCACCAGCGCGCCGATGTCGAGGGCCACCACGCTCTTGCCCTTCAACCCCTCCGGCACGTCCCCGGCCACGATCCGCTGGGCCAGTCCCTCCACGATCGCCGTCTTCCCCACACCGGGCTCGCCGATCAGCACCGGGTTGTTCTTGGTCCGGCGGGACAGCACCTGGATGACCCGGCGGATCTCGTCGTCGCGGCCGATCACCGGGTCGAGCTTCCCGGCCCTGGCCAGCTCGGTGAGATCGCGGCCGTAGCGCTCCAGGGCCTGGTACTTCTCCTCGGGGTTGGGGTCGGTGACCCGCTGGCGTCCCCGGACTTTGGCCAGGGCCTTCAACACGCCGTCCCTGGTCACGCCGGCGTCGGCGAGGACCCGGGCCACACCGGCCGGGCCGTCGAGCATGGCCAGCAGGAGGTGCTCGGTCGAGACGTATTCGTCGGTGAGCTGCTCGGCCAGGGCGTTGGCCCGCTCCAGCACCTGGCGGGTGGCCGGCGAGATCTGGACCTCGCCCGAGGTCCCGTAGACCTTCGGCACCCGGTCCAGGGCCTCGTCCACCCGGTCGCGGACGGCGCGGGGGCTCACGCCCATCGCGTGCAGGAGAGGGTAGGGAACTCCCTCCGGGTCGGACAGCAGCGAGAACAGCACGTGCTCGGGCTCGATGCCCTGGTGGTTGCGCGCCGCGGCCTGCGCGGAGGCGGCCTCCAGCGCGGCTCGCGACTTCATCGTCAGCTTGTTCAGGTCCATGTCGTCCGTTCGTTCTCCCAGTCGTCCTTGGTCATCGCGTACATGGCGTAGTCCCGTCGCTCCTGCGCGGTCGGCATGAACGACCGGAGCACGCCTTCCAGCCGGAACCCCACCCGCTCGGCCACCGCCCGCATGGCCGTGTTCTCCATGTCGGTGGTGAGCGACACCCGGTGGGCCGACTCCTCCGCGAACAGCCGCTCGCACATCAGGCGGAGGGCCTCGCGGCCGTAGCCCTTGCCCCGGTCGGCCCGGGCGAACACGGTGATCCCCAGCTCCCACACGCCGGGCGGGAGGGCCCACCGGGGGTGGCGGCCGTCGATCTCCCCCACCATGCGGCCGTCCACCTCGATCACGAGGTCGACGCGGCCGTCCGACAGCAGTCCCCGGGCCTCCACGCGCCGCCGGAGCTCCTGGCGGGGCGGGGGCCCGAGCGGGAGCCACTCCCGGGCCTCGTCGGTTCGCATGGCCGCCTCCATGACGTCCAGCTCGCCCGAGCGGTAGGGCCGGAGCGTCACGCCCGCGCCATGCAGCACGACTCGGGTCACGCGTCCTCCATCCACGGCATGCGCGACACGCTCGATCGGGGGACCAGGGCCGTGGGCTCGCGTGACCGGGCGGCCTCCCGGCGAGCCCGTTCGGCTTCCTGCCGGGCCTGCTCGGCCTCACGGCGAGCCCGCTCCCGGGTCCGCTGCATCTCCACGGCCATGGTCTCGACGGTGCGGCGGAGCTTCTCGAGCTGCCGCTCCATCTCCACGATCATCTTCACGCCGGCCAGGTTGATACCGTGCTCCTGGGTCAGCTCCTGGATCTCGCGGAGCCGCTGGATGTCGCTCTCCGAGTACCGGCGCGTGTTCCCGGCGGTGCGGGACGGGCGGAGCAGGCCCTTGCGCTCGTAGATGCGGAGGGTCTGGGGGTGCACCCCGGCCAGCTCGGCGGCCACGCTGATGATGTAGACCCCCCGCTCCACCTGGCTCGATCGCCGTTCGTTCGCCACCGGTCCTCCCTCGGTCACTCCACGCCCAGCGAGCGCCGGGGCGACTCGCGCTCGGTCTCCTGCAGCTGCCGGAGCAGGTCCTTCTGCTCGCGGGACAGCTTCCGGGGAACGTCCACCTTGACGGTCACCAGGAGGTCGCCGGCGCCGTTGCGTGTCGGCGCCCCCTTGCCCCGGACCCGGAACGTCTTGCCCGTGGGCGTGCCGGCGGGGACCTTGAGGGTCACCGGGCCGTTCAGGGTGGGCACCTTCACGTTGGCTCCCAGCGCCGCCTCGGCGAACGAGACCGGGAGGTCCATCGTGAGGTCGTTGCCCTTGCGACCGAACACCTCGTGGGGCTGGACCCGGACCACCACGTACAGGTCGCCGGGCTGCCCCGCCGACCGCGGCGCCTCGCCGCGGCCGGCCAGCTTGATGCGGGTCCCGTCTGAGACCCCGGCCGGGATCTTCACCTGGAACTTCCTGGTGGCCTGGACGTGCCCGGTGCCCCGGCAGGTGGCGCAGGGATGCTCCACGATGCGGCCTGCTCCCCGGCACCTCGGGCACGGCTGGGCCATCTGGAACAGGCCCTGGTTCACCGTGACCTGGCCGGATCCGCCGCACTGGGGACACGTGATCGGAGTCGTGCCGGGCTCGGCCCCCGTGCCCCCGCACGTGCTGCACGTGGCCGCCCCCCGGATCTTCACCGGAACCGTGGTGCCCGTCATGGCCTGCTCGAACGCCACGCGAACCTCGGTCTCGAGGTCGGCCCCGCGGGCGGGCTGGCGACGGGAGGCCCTGCCGCCGCCCACCCCTCCAAACAGGTTCCCGAAGATGTCCCCGAGGTCGCCGATGTCGCCGATGTTCTCGACGCGAACCCGCGCCCCGCCCGGGAACCCCCCGTACCCGCCGCCGGGGCCGCCGGCTCCGCCGAAGAACCCGCCGGCGCCGGAGCCCACCATGTCGCGGACACGGTCGTACTGCTTCCGCTTCTCGGCATCGCCGATCACGTCGTAGGCCGCCGAGACCTCCTTGAAGCGCTCCTCCGCCTCCTTGTTCCCGGCGTTCGCGTCGGGGTGGTGCTGCTGGGCCAGCTTCCGGTAGGCCTTCCGGATGTCGGCCAGGGTGGCGTTCTTGGGCACGCCGAGGATCTGGTAGTAGTCCTTCTCCAGCCACTCCCGGCGGATGTCGCCGTTCACGGGATCACCCCGACTTCCTGGTCACCCGGACGCCGGCCGGGCGCAGGACCTTGCCCCTCAGGGTGTAGCCCTGCCGGAACACGTCTTCGACCACCGCCTCGCCCTCACCGGAGGCGTCCGAGCCCATCAGGGCCTCGTGCATCTCGGGGTCGAACGGCTTGCCCTCCGCCGCGATGCGCTGGAGGCCCTCCGCCGCCAGGATGTCCTTGAGCTTCGCGTACACGAGCTCGACGCCCCGCAGGAACTGCTCCAGGTCGGGGGTCCGCTCGGCGGCCATCAGGGCGAGGTCGAACTCGTCCAGAACCTCGAGCAGACGCCGCATGAGCGGCTCGGCGGCGCGCTCCAGCGCGTGCGTCTGCTCCCGCATGGTCCGCTTGCGGAAGTTGTCGAACTCCGCCGCCAGACGCTGGAGATGCTCGCGGTACTCGGCGGCTTCTTGCTGGGCCTTTTCCAACCCGCTTTCCCCGGCGGGGGCGCCGGCGTGGCGAGGCCCGCCGGGGGGCGCTTCGCTCCATCGGCTCGCTTCGCTCGCCTCAGAGCCCCCGTCGGTCCCGACCCCGCCGTCGTTGCTCGCTGGATCGCCGGTGTGCCTCGCTGAAGCCGAACCCGCGGGGACCGGCTCGTCTTGGCCAGCCGGATCTTCCGGGCGGACGCGACGGCGATCCGTGACGCGGACCTTGGGGCGCGGACGGTCGTCGCCGGTGACCGCGGTGGGGTGCTCCTGCGGCGCCTGCTCTTCGGGGTGCTTGTCGTTGGGGTCACGGGCGGGGGGCATTACGAGGCGCCTCCTTCGTCGACGATCTCGCCTTCCACGACGTCGCTCTCGCCCTCCGGGGAGGGCGCGGGCCCGCCCTCGGGGCCGGCGCCACCGGCTGCAGCGGCCTGGCCCCCCGCGGCCTGCTGGGCCTGGTACATGGCCGGTCCGACCTTCTGGAACGCCTGCATCAGATGGTCGGCGGCGGCCTTGATGGCGTCGGTGTCGTCGCCCTTGAGGGCCTCCTTGGCCTCGTCGTTCGCCGTGGTCAACTCCTGGCGCTCGGACTCCGGAATCTTGTCCCCGTACTCCGTGAGGGCCTTGTCGACCTGGTAGGTCAAGTTGTCCGCGGTGTTGCGGGTCTCGGCGGCCTCCCGGCGCTTGCGGTCCTCCTCGGCGAACTTCTCCGCGTCGGCCATCATGCGGTCGATCTCGTCCTTGTTGAGCGCGGTGCCGCCGGTGATGGTCATGGCCTGTTCCTTGCCCGTGGCCATGTCCTTGGCCGAGACGTTCACGATGCCGTTCGCGTCGATGTCGAAGGCCACCTCGATCTGCGGCATGCCCCGCGGCGCCGGCGGGATCCCCACCAGGTGGAACTTCCCGAGCGAGCGGACGGCCGGCGACTGCACGGTCTCCCCCTCACCCTGGAGGACGTTGATCTCCACCTGGGTCTGGTTGTCGGCCGCGGTGGTGAACACCTCGCTCTTGCGAGTGGGGATGGTCGTGTTGCGTTCGATCATCCGCTGGACGATCCCGCCCAGGGTCTCCACGCCGAGCGACAGCGGGGTGACGTCGAGGAGCAGGATGTCCTTCACATCGCCCTTCAGGACGCCGGCCTGGATGGCGGCGCCGACGGCGACGACCTCGTCGGGGTTCACGCCCTTGTGGGGCTCCTTGCCCCCGGTGAGCTTGCGGACCAGGTCCTGGATCATGGGCATCCGAGTGGCGCCGCCCACCAGGATGATGTGGTCGATCTCCGAGACGTCCTTGCCCCAGTCCTTGATGGCCTGATGGAACGGCACCTTGCACCGATCCACCAGGTCGGCGGTCATCCGCTCGAACTCGGCCCGGGTGAGCTTGGTCTCGAGATGCAACGGAGTCATGGTCCCGTCGTCGGACTTCGTGGCCGTGACGAACGGCAGGTTGATGGTGGTCTCGATGACCTGGGACAGCTCGATCTTGGCCCGCTCGGCGTGCTCCTTGAGGCGCTGCATGGCCACGCGGTCGCCGGAGATGTCCACGCCGTTCGACTTCTTGAACTCGGCCACCAGCCAGTCGATGACCCGCTGGTCCCAGTCGTCGCCGCCGAGGTGGGTGTCGCCGTGGGTGGACTTGACCTCGAACACGCCCTCGCCGATCTCGAGGAGCGACACGTCGAACGTGCCGCCTCCCAGGTCGAAGACCAGGACGGTCTCGTCCTTGCCCTGCTTGTCCAGCCCATAGGCCAGGGCCGCCGCGGTCGGCTCGTTGATGATCCGCAGGACCTCGAGCCCCGCGATCTGCCCGGCCTCCTTGGTGGCCTGGCGCTGGGAGTCGTCGAAGTACGCCGGGACCGTCACGACGGCCTGGATCACCTTGTCGCCGATGAACGACTCGGCGTCACGCTTCAGCTTGCCGAGGATCTGCGCGGAGATCTCCTGCGGCGTCCACTTCTTGCCGTCGACCTCCAGCGACCAGTCCTTCTCGCCCATGTGGCGCTTGATGGAACGAACGGTCCGGTCGGGGTTGGTGATGGCCTGTCGCTTGGCCACCTCGCCCACCAGGATCTCGCCGTTCTTGGAGTAGCCGACCACGGACGGGGTGGTCCGCGATCCCTCCGAGTTGGGGATGACCGTCGGCTCCCCACCCTCCAGCACGGCCACCACCGAGTTCGTGGTGCCCAGGTCGATTCCCACTGCTCTCGCCATTGAATACCCTCCTGTAGAGCAAATCTGACTGTACTGATGATAGGAACGCCCCGGACGAGGCGTCAATTCCAGCTGCGTAGGAAAGTTGAGTGGTCCACGCTCAATTTTGGGGCCCGGCCCGTCCTCCGCTGCCGGCTCGGGGCCGCTGCCCATACCCTCCCGAGGACACGCCTCCGCGTGCGCGGTGGCGGTGCTGCGACGGGCCGGCGCCTCCGACAACGCGATCCGCATCGAGGGCGTGGCCTTCGGCCTGCTCCCCCTGCGGTTCCCGGCCGGCGAGAAGGTCATGGCGTGGAGCCCCCCGGCCTGGCTGGCACTGTTCGCCCTCAGGGTCCCCCGCGCGTGTCGCGGGACCTACCGGTGGATAGGATGCGGCACGAGGCAGCGCGAACCTAGACTCGGACACCCACTCCAAGGAGCGAGCCTGTGGTCGGGACGATCGTGCTCGTCGTGGTCCTTCTCGCCGCGATCGGGATCTTCCTGCGGCGGTCGCTGATGCTGTACCGGCTGGTCCGGCTGGGACAGCCGGTGAACCGGTTCGACGACCTCCCGAAGCGGGTCGGGTTGGAGGCCACGGTCGTGCTGGGCCAGCGCAAGCTGCTCCAGCGGACCCTCCCCGGCCTCATGCACGCGTTCATCTTCTGGGGGTTCCTGGTCCTGCTGACCACGATCATCGAGGCCATCGGCCAGATCGTGGACCGGGACTTCGCGCTGCCGCTCATCGGGGACACCGCCGCGCTGAACGTCATCCAGGACCTGTTTGCCGGGCTCGTGCTGGTCGGGTTGGCCATCGCCGTGTACATCCGCAAGATCCAGCGACCCGACCGGTTCAAGGGGTCGCACCTTCGCGAGGCCGACTACATCCTGATCTGGATCGCCCTCATCATCCTCACGCTGTACGGGATCAAGTCCACGGCCATCGCGCTGGCCGGCGGCGGGGGCGGCAACAACGACTGGTACTTCATCTCGAACGCGCTGTCCGGGATGTGGAGCGGGGTGTCGTCCGGGGCCCTGGAGACGCTGAACTACGCGTTCCTGTGGGCCCACGTCGTGCTGATCTTCTCGTTCCTGGTCTACATCCCCTACTCCAAGCACCTCCACATCGTGACCAGCGCGATCAACGTGTTCTTCTCGAACACGAAGCCCCGGGGGACGCTTCGCCCGATCAAGATCGACATGGAGGCCCTGGAGACCTCCGACGAGATGCCGGTCCTCGGCGCCGCCACCGCGGAGGACCTCACCTGGAAGGAGATCGCCGACCTCTACACGTGCACCGAGTGCGGGCGGTGCCAGAACGTGTGCCCCGCGTGGAACACCGGTAAGCCGCTGTCGCCGAAGCTGCTGATCATGAACCTGCGCGACCACGTGTTCGAGCAGGGTCCGAAGATCCTGGAGGCCAAGGCCAGGGGCGAGGAGTACGAGAAGGTCCCGCTGAACCCCGGCGTGGTGGACGAGGAGGTCATCTGGTCCTGCGTCACGTGCGGCGCGTGCATGGAGGAGTGCCCGGTCAACATCGAGCACATCGATCACATCGTGGACATGCGCCGGAACCTCGTGATGGCCGAGTCGCGGTTCCCGGCCGAGGCCAGCCTGCTGCTGAGGAACCTGGAGAACGCGAGCAACCCTTGGGGCATGCAGCAGGGGACGCGGGGCGACTGGGCGAACGGCCTCGACTTCGAGGTGCCCACGGTGAACGGCACCGCGCCCGAGTACCTGTACTGGGTGGGGTGCGCGGGGTCCTTCGACGAACGGGCCCGCAAGATCACCCAGTCGGTCGCCCGGGTGCTCCACCGGGCGGGGGTCCAGTTCGCCATCCTGGGGTCGCAGGAGCTGTGCACCGGCGACCCGGCCCGGCGGGCCGGCAACGAGTACCTGTTCCAGATGCTCGCCGAGCAGAACGTCGAGACGCTGAACGCGAAGGGCGTGCAGAAGGTCGTGGTGAACTGCCCGCACTGCTTCAACACGCTCCGCAACGAGTACCCGGAGTACGGGGGCACCTACGAGGTCGTCCACCACACCCAGCTGTTCGCGAAGCTCATCGAGGATGGGCGGCTCGAGCCGACGGAGGAGGTGGAGGCCCAGCTCACCTACCACGATCCGTGCTACCTGGGCCGCCACAATGACGTGTACGACGCTCCCCGCAAGGTCCTCGACTCGGTGCCCGGCGTGCGCACGGTCGAGATGCAGCGGCACAAGCAGCGCGGGTTCTGCTGCGGCGCAGGCGGGTCGCGGATGTGGATGGAGGAGCACCTCGGCAAGCGCATCAACAACGAGCGGACCGAGGAGGCCATCGCCACGGGCGCCGACACGCTCGGCGTGGCCTGTCCCTACTGCCTGATCATGCTCGACGACGGCGCCAAGGCCAAGGGCGGCGAGATGCAGGTCCTCGACGTCGCCCAGATCCTGGACCGAGCCACGGGCTCGCGGAGCGCTTCGGGGGGCGGTGACGGGTCCGCCGGAGACCCGTCCGAGACGCCGTCCGCCGACGCCGGCACACCCTCCAGCCTGTCGTAGCGAGCGGGGTCCGAGGGGCCCCCGAGGCGGGCGGCACGGGGCCCCTCAAGCGTATCCCCGAGTCGGCCGATGCATTGTCCTAGGTCCAAAGGGCAATGATCGTGGTCGGGGCAATGATCGGGGCGGTGTCGGAATGGGAAGAACTTGGGGAGCGGAACCGTTCGACCCCGGCGAACGAGTGGGGCATGATGCTTGAAGACACACGGGAGGATGGGAGAGAATTTCCCGCTACGCCCGGTTCACGGCTTGGGCCGCCGAAGCGGGGGGGCCGACGCGCGTCGAGGGGATTCGGACGATCCCCCGATCGGCCCAGGCTCCCCCGCTCAGGTGACCCCGCGGGGTCTGACGTGGCGGGTTCTCAAGGGGCAGGGGACGCGGTGCGTGCAGCGCGTCGACAGAACCCGCACGTGCGGCCTCCGGAGACAGGAGCGTGGATCAGGTGAATGAAACGCCCGCCACGCGGGCCGGCCCGTCGGTCATCGACGAGTGCCGCCGCGTGGCCGAGCGCCTCCGCCTGGACGCCGTCGGCGTCGTCTCGGGCGCGAACGGCGAGCGCCAGGTGACCTGGTGGGCGGCCCCCGGCGGGCCGCCGTTGCCCTCGCGCCTGGAGGACATCCTGGACGGCCGGGAGGACGGATGGATCCTGATCCCCGTCTCGCCCGACGCCACCGTGTTCGCCCGCGCCACCAAGGAGACCCCGCCGCTGGCCGAGTCCGTGCTGCGTGCCGTGGCGCCCTCGCTCGCCACGGGCTCGCCAGGGACCTCGCTCCGGCTGGCTCCCCCGCCCGACGACGACGCCGAGAGCCCGCCCCCGGGACCCGAGATCACCCCGGCCGAGCAGCCGGCGCTGTTCGAGGGGTCGGGCATCGCCGGGATCCTGCTGGGGCTGGCCCGCGACACCGGCTTCGAGACCGCCACCCTGTTCGCCCCGCGGTTTCCCGCATGGGAGATGGTCAGCCGGATCGGTCCCACCCGCCCATGGCACGCCGTCCTCGACCCCTCCACGCTGGGCCCCACGGGCGACGGCGTCCGGTACGCCGACGCCCATGAGGTCCCCGGGGTCGGGCCCCGGCTGGCCGCGCTGGGATGCGCGAGCGTCGCCGTGGTCGCGGTGGACGGCGGCAGCAGGATCGTCCTGGACTCCTCCAGCACCCACGCCGGCGACGACTGGCTACGCCGGGCCCTCCCCCATCTGGCCATGATCGGAGCCATCGGGGCCGAGCCCCACGCCGCCACCGCCGAGCGGGCGGCCCGGGAGCTGGCCATGGTGGAACGGTGCGCCGATGCCACCCGCCGCATCCTGGAGGACTCCGAGACCACGGCCAGCGACCTGCTGCGCGAGCTCCGCCAGGCCCTGGAGGCCGATGAGATCTTCCACCTCGTGGAACGTGCCGGCGAGGTCCAGGTGGTGAGCGAGTCCGGTTCGGGCTGGCCCCGCCGGATCCCCCGGGAGATCCGCGACACCCTGCGTTCGCTCCCCGTGTACGGCCCCATCGACGAGGCCACGGCCCGCCAGCTCGGGCTGGTCCTCGGCGCCGTCAGCCCCCACCTCACCGCCGCGTTCAGCCGGGAGGCCCGGCCCCAGGAGGCCATCGTGGCCGGATGGCGGCACGGACCCGGGCTGTCGCACGGGGCCATGCGGGCGGTGGCCCAGCTGGCCGGAGGAGCCCGGGCCGTCATCGAGTCCCGCCAGAGCGCGGTCGACACGATGATGACGCGGGAGCGGACCCGGTGGGCCGATGAGCTGCACGACGGCCTGACCCAGGCCGTCACGACCGCCGTCCTCGAGCTCGAGGCCATGGAGCGGATGATCCGCGAGGACCCCCGGGCGGCCATCGAGGCCCTCGCCCAGTCGAAATCCGAGATCCGGAAATCCCTCTCTGGGGTGCGTGCGCTGCTGTTCGACCTTCAACGAGATTCCGCCGGGGACTCAAGGACGGAGGAACCTCTCACGAAGTATGTGAACGACGTGGTCAAGCGATGGAGACTTCCGGCGCGGGTCACGGTGACCGGAGACCTACGAGAGGTCCCCAAACCGTTGCTCGGCGCGGCCTACGTCGTGATCCGTGAGGGGCTGGCCAACGCGGCCAAGCACGCAGGCGGCAGTACGGTGAGCGTCTGGGTGAACGCGGTTCCTGACGAGCTCACGGTCGAGGTGGCCGACACCGGGCGGGGATTCTCCGCCGCCGCCACGCCGGACGATGGCCCGGGGACCCATTTCGGGCTCGGGATGATGAACAGGCGCGTGGCCGAGGTCGGCGGGACGCTCGACGTCCAGTCGGCTCCGGGCCAGGGCACGAAGGTCGTGGCGCGCCTGCCGGTGCGAGGGAGCGAACGATGAAGGTCCTGATCGTGGACGACCACACCCTGGTCCGTCACGGCATCGCCCTGCTGGTGCGGGAGTGTTTCGCCGACTCCGAGGTCCGCGAGGCCGGGAGCGCCGACGAGGCCGTCGACCTGCTCAAGGAGGAGCCGGTGGACGTGGCCCTGGTCGACGTCCGCATGCCGGACCGCGACGGGCTGGAGCTGCTGCGCGAGATCAAGGGGACCTGGCCGAAGGTTCCCGTGATCATGCTGACCACCTTCGACCACTCGACCTACGTGAGGCAGGCCCTGTCCGACGGCGCCGACGGGTACATGCTGAAGGACGCGAGCCCCGAGGACCTGGATCAGGCCATCCGCGTGGCCATCTCCGGCGGCGGCAACGTGCTGTCGGCCCGGGCGATCCGGAGCCTGTTCGAGGGCAACGTCAGCTCGGAGCAGGATCGGGACCAGCATGTCCGCCCGGAGAGCCTGACCCAGCGCGAGACCGACATCCTGGCCCTCCTGGCCGAGGGACGCAGCAACCGTGAGATCGCCCGATCGCTGTTCTTGTCCGAGAAGACCGTGAAGGCCCACCTGGCGGCGGTGTTCCGCAAGCTGGGGGTGGCCAACAGGACGCAGGCCGCGATGGCCGCGGTGGGCATGGGCATGGGTCCCGGTCGGAAGCCCGCGCCCGATGACGAGCCCATGGCCGGCGGCGCCACCGGCCACTGGCGAACCTGATCTGGATGACGTGCGAGGAGCGGCCCCGATGAGTGACAAGCCTCAGATGAAGCGAGGGATCCTCTCCAGCCTCATGGGCCTGTTCGGTGAGGAGGGCGAGGAGTCCGAGAGCGCAGGCGGGAACGAGGCGCCGGGCTCCGCCGTATCTGCGGACCAGGCGCAGCCGCAGGGCGCGAGCGAGGTCAGCGGCAACGGCAACGGAGCGGGCGAGCTCGAGGATCGCGAGGACGAGGTGGCCGGCCCCATCGCAGGCCCCGCCGTGGTCCGCGAGTCCTACGAGCCCGGGTGGTACGCGGTGTCGGCAGCCCGCTGGCACCAGCCATCCCCCCCTCCTGCCCCTCCCGCCTACCAGGAGCCCCCGCCCTCCGTCCACAGTGAGACGCCCCGGTGGGAGATGTCCCCCGAGGAGGCCGCCCCCGTGGACGCGCCGATGTCCGAGCCGCAGGGGCAGGCGTCCGATGCCGCCGAGGCCGCTGCCGCCGCGTTCACGATGACGCCGGAGGAGGTCGCGGAGGCGCCGTTCGACGAGGCGCCGTTCTCCGAACCGGAGGCCGAGCAGGCGGAGGAGCCGTCCGTGGAAGCGTCGGCGGTCCCGTTCGAAGCGCCGGAGGACACGTCCTGGCAGGAGCCCGTGGCGGAGTCCGCTGCTGAGGAGGCAGTGTTCGGGGCGTCGTCGGTGGAGACCTTCGAGCCGGCGCCGTTCGAGACCGGCGAGGGCCCCCCGGTGGCGGAACGAGCCGAGGCCGAAGCGGAAGCCGGCCCGGAGCCGGAGCCGGAGTGGACCGAGCAGGCGGAGGCGGTCGTGCCGGAGCCCGAGTGGGCCGAGCCCGAGGTGTCCGAGGCCGAGGCCGTGGAGGCCGAGGCCGTGGCCGAGATTGCCGAAGCCGAGGCCGTGGAGGCCGAGCGGGAGGTGCCCGTGCCGGCGGAGGCCGCGTTCGACCAGGTGGCGGCCGAGGAGGTCGCTGCAGAGACCGACGCGATGCCGGAAGAGCCCGAGTGGGGGGAGGACGGAGCCTCCATGGAGGCCGCCGTCGACGAGTCCATGTCAGCCGATACAGTGGAGGTTCCAATGCCGCTCCCCGATCCGGATGTCGCGGCCCTGCCGGTCGCGCCGGCGTCCGTCGCCGAGCCCCCCGGCCTCGCCTCCCGCGTGGCCGCGGAGCGCCGCCGGGCGCTGGAGGAGATGATGGCCCGCGGCATCGCCGACGTCGACGTGGCGGCGGTGTCACGCATGCTCCAGGATCCCGAGCGGCGCATTCGCCTGCTGGCCCTGGAGGCCCTCGGTTCCCGGCCCGACGCCGCCCCGTCGGACTCCATCAGCCAGGCCCTGCGCGACCCGTCCGACGAGGTTCGGGCCGGCGCGGTCCGCCTGGCCGCCTCGCGGCAGAGCCACGCCGTGCCGGAGGTGTTCCCGCTGGTCGCGGAGCGCCAGTGGCCGGCCGCGCAGCAGGCCGTCCTGGAGGTCCTCCCGCGGTCCATCGCGCTGAACGGCATCGCCGACGACGACCTGGACTCCATGCTGGGGTCCGTGGCCCGGATGGAGTCGCACCCCAACGCCGTCGAGCGGAGCGGGTTCGCCGCGCTGGCCGGCGCCGTGGGACGGGACCGGCTCGTGGCCACCATGGAGTCCATCGGCCAGCGCCGGCTGGGCGCTGCCCGGCTGCTGCTGGAGGAGGGTTCCACGGAGACGCTCCGGGCTCTCTCGACCTACGGGAACGACCCCGACCCCGAGGTGGCCCGGCTGGGCCGCGCGGCGGCGGACCTGCTCGGCACCGAGGCCGAGGAGCACGTCGTGCTGCAGGAGGAGCCGGAGGAGCAGGACGGGGAGCCGGTGGAGGACGAGATGAGCTCGTTCGAAGCCGCGCTGGGGCCGCAGGGCCAGATGATCTCCGGCCTGGCCAGGGCATTGGGAGACCCCGACGAGGCCGTCCGGGTCCGCGCCGCCGAGGCCCTCCGGGCCATGGACCGCGCGACCCTGCTGGACTGGATCGCCACGGCGACGTCGTCGGGCGATCCGGAGCAGGTGGCCCAGGGAGCACACGTGGCCGGGGCGGCCGGGCTCTCGGAGTCTGCGCCGGACCTGCTGATGCGGGGCGTCGCCTCAGCGCCGGAGGCCCGCGGCCCGTTCGTCCGCGCGCTGGCCTCCTTCGGGATGGCTCCCGAGGCCCTCGTCGATCTGGCCCGAGGGGGCGAGGGGCAGAACCGTCCCGAGGCTATCCGCATGCTGTGGCACGTGGCGGGGCGCTCCCTGCTGCCGGCCCTCCACCCCCTGCTCGAGGACTCCTCGGCGGCGGTGCGGGTGGCCGCGCTCGAGGTGTTCGGTGAGTCCGGCGACACGCAGACCATCGAGGTGGCCCAGCGGGTGCTGGAGCGCGACTCCTCCCCCGTGGTCCGGGCCACCGCGATCTCGGTGATCGGCCGGGCCGGGCTGGACCAGCGGGTCACCTCTCTGGCCCAGGCCATGAGCGACCCCGATCCCGACGTCCGGGCCACCGCCGTCGAGGTCCTGCCCGCCGGCATGGGCCGCCAGGCCGCCGACCTGCTGCTGGAGGCCCTCACCGACCAGGACGAGCGGGTGTGGCAGGCCGCCATCCGGCACCTGGCCTCGGTTCCCGACCGCGACCGGTCCATCGTCTGGACGGCCATCGAGCGGTGCCCGGCCACCCGGCGGGAGCACCTGGTGTCCACGCTGGAGCGCTCCAGCGCGGAGCGCCTGGCGCTGCTGGCCCTCGACCACCTGTCCTCGCCGGACGCCGCCGAGCGGACCCTGGCCATCGCCCTGGCCGGGCGGGCCGGGACCCCCGAGTGTCTCCGCGGCATCATCACGGCGTTGCAGGACCCGGCGCCGACCGTCCGCCGGACGGCCGCTTCGGCCCTGCTCACCCTGCGCAACGCCGAGTCCATCCCCGGCCTGGCCCGGGCCCTGTCCGACCCCGACGTGGAGGTCCGGGTCGAGGCGGTCCGTGCCCTGTCGGTGATCGACGACGACAACGTGCTGGACCCGCTGATCACGGCGCTCAAGGACCCCGAGATGCGGGTCCGCGACGTGGCCGGCGAGGCCCTGGTGCGGTGGCGGTCCCCCGCCGTGGCCCGCCGGCTCGCGGTCGCCCTGACGAACCCGTCGCTCCGCCGGCCCGCAGGCGAGGTGCTGGCCAGGATGGGAACCTCCGCCGTCGACCCGCTGGTGGACATCCTTATGGAGGACGATCCCGAGCTCGCCGGGACGGTCGGGCAGCTGCTGGAGAGCCTGGTGGGGCCGGAGCTGTTCCTCACCCGCCTGGGGTCCATGGACCCGCACGAGCGCCTACGCGCAGTGGAGGCGCTCGGCGCGATCCGGGGCGACCGGGGCGTGGACGGGCTCATCCGGGCCCTCACCGACCCGGTGGAGTCCATCCGGATCCGGGCCGTCACGCTCCTCGGCGAGATCGGCGACGACCGGGCCTTCGAGGCGGTCAAGCGGACGTTCCTGGGCGACCCCGTGCTCGAGGTGGTCTCGGCCTCGGAGGAGGCCCTGCGCCGCCTCCAGACCGGCGACCGCCCAGACCGCGCTCGATAGGCGCCGCGGGCGTGTGCACGGGGCTCGGGCAACCGGCCTAAGTCCCACCGTCCCCTGATCGACGGATAAGACCGTCCATTCGGTCGATGCGAGGGGTCCCCGTGGGGCCTAGGCTCCGACCATGCGACCGCGGGGGAACGGCGCCGGGGGTGCGCCTGCGGCCGGACGGGTGGGATCCGCACGGCCCACTGTCCTTCTGACCACGGAAGGGACGTTCCCGCACATGCCGGGCGGGGTGGGCACCTGGTGCGAGTCACTGATCCGGGGGCTCCCGGAGGTGGACTTCGTGGTGTGGGCTCTCTCGCCGAGTCCGTTCCTGGCGCCTCGGCGCTCCCTCCCCTCGAACGTGGTCCGATTGATCGACCTGCCCCTGTGGGACACCGACGATCCGGGGCGGGTGCGGCGGGCCCGGCGAGACGCCCACGCCGCGCCCCGGGACGGTGAGTCCGGCGCTCGGCGCTCCCCGGGCGAGGCCGCGGCGGTGACCCGCAGGCCATCGTCGCGTGACCTGGAGCGGGAGTTCGTCCCGTTGCTGCGGGCGTTCCTGGCGGCGACCGCGGGGCCCGAGTTCGACTCGTTCCGGTTCGCCGCGCTCCTCGTGGAGATGCGGGACCACTTCCGGCGATGGGACTACCGGCGAACGTGGCGGTCGCGCGCCGCGTGGGAGGTCTTCCGCGAGCACATGCTGTCGCGGGCGTCCCTGTCTCCCGGCGACACGCTCGACGCCGACGCGGAGCGCGCGCTGCACGAGGAGCGCGCCGCCCGGGCAGCCGTCCGGGGTGACGAGCCCACCATCGGCGAGGCCACCGAGGCCCTCCGGTGGCTGGTCCGGGCGCTGGCCCCCCTGGGCGTCGAGATCCCCTCCGACATTGATCTCGTCCACAGCTCGGCGGCGGGGCTCTGCGCGCTCCCGGGGATCCTGGCGAAGACCGAACGGAACACCCCCCTGTTCCTCACCGAGCACTCCCTGTACGCACGCGAGCACTTCCTGGCCATGCACCGGATGCACTCCCCGTTCCACCTGAAGCGCTTCACCGCCGACCTGGTCGGGGCCGTGGCCCGGACGGCGTACCACCTGGCCGACCGCATCGCGCCGGTGTCCCGGTACAACGCGCAGTGGGAGATGGCCTACGGCGCCCCCCGCTCGCGCATCGGCGTGATCCACAACGGCGTGGACGAGCACCGGTTCGCGCCGGCCGACCTCCCGCGCTCCCGGCGCCCGACCGTAGTGCAGGTCTCCAGGATCGATCCGCTGAAGGACCAGGTCACGCTGCTCAGGGTGGCCGACCTGGTCCGGCGCGAGATCCCCGACGTCCTGTTCCTGCACTTCGGCGAGGTGGGCGACCGCGACTACTGGGCACAGATCCGCCGGATGCACCGCGATCGCATGCTCGAGGACACCGTCCGGTTCATGGGGCCCACCGACGACGTCCCGGGATGCCTGAACCATGGAGACGTTGCGCTGGTGACCTCGTCGTCCGAGGCGTTCCCGTTCGCGGTGCTGGAGGCCCTGATGTGCGGCGTGCCGGTGGTGACGACGGCGGTCGGCGGGATCGAGGAGGCCATGAACGGGGCCGGCGTCACGGCGCCTCCCGGGGACCCCGATGCCCTGGCCAACGGCGTGGCCGCGATCCTGCGCGTGGACCCCGAGCAGCGGGCCCGGATGGCGACGGCAGCCCGCCACCACGCCCTGTCGCGCTTTCGCCTGTCCACCTTCCTGGACTCCTACCGCGACTGGTACGAGGCGCTGACCGGCATCGAGCTTCGTCCCGTCTTGGTGGAGCCGGAGGAGGGCGTGGCCGGGGAGGCATTCAAGGAGGTTCCCGGGGCGGTCTCGGTCGAGGCCTCGGTGCCACGCGGCGTGAGCGTGATGGTGCCGCGGGCCGAGGAGGAGCCCGTCCCGGAGGCGGAGCCCGAGCCCGTCCCGGAGGCGATCGTGGCGGCCGACGCAGAACCCGAGGCGGAGCCCGCGGGGGTGGGGTCGGTGCCACTCCCCTCCGTGGAGGAGTGGATCGCTGCGGCCTGGGCCGCGGCGGAGGAACGCGCCGCGGGCGAGCGGCGGCCCGTCGAGCTGGGGGAGGTCGAGGAACCCTCCGGGCGGCTCCACGCCGTCCCCGCGCTCGGGACAATGGCCCAGCCGGAACCGGAGCCCGCGGTGACGGGGGCCGAGCCCGAACCGGAACCCGAGCCGGCGGCCGAGAGCCGGCCGGAGCTGGAGCCCGCGCTGGCCGGGGCGGTGGCCGCCCAGCCCGGCGCCCAGTCCGTCGCCGCGTTCGGCCCTTCGGACCTGGAGGCCGGCCTGGCCCATCCGGACCCGTTCATGCGCGCAGACGCCGTGAGCCGGGTGAGCGACCCCGCGGCCGCCGAGGTCCTGGCCCGGGCCCTGGCCGACGAGTACCCGCAGGTCCGCCGGGAGGCGGTCCGGGCTCTGGGCCGCGTGAACGGGCCGCGGGCGGGCGGGTTCCTGGCCGACGCCGTCGCCCATGATCCGTCCGCCGAGGTCCGGGAGGAGGCGGTGGCCGCCCTGGCGGCGCTGCTGACCGGGCCGCGATCCGCGGAGCACGAGGCGTGACCGAGGTCCTCGAGGAGCTCGTCCAGGACGTCACCAACCGGGCGGGCCGCCTGGAGGGTCCCGCCGAAGCCGCCGCGGTCCTGGAGTCGATCGGTGTCAACGACGACCGGGCCCAACGGATGGGCCGGGACTCCGTGTTCGGGCTGGCCGACGAGGTCGCCGGCTACCAGCGGGAGGTGCCGGCAGCCGTCGAGCAGCGGGCGTCCGTGGAGACCGCGCTCCGCGAGGAGCGCGCCCGCCCGCACTCCCGCCGCGCTCTCGGGCCGCCCAGGACCCGGACCCTGGTCCGGGGTCTCGCGTTCGCCGTCCCCCTGGTCTCTCCGCTCGGCGCCGCTCTGCTCCTGACCGGCCCCCTGTGGACGGGCCCTGGAACCGACATCCCGAGAGCCACGGCGATCGGGGTGGCCATCGTGGCCTCGTTCGTGGCCACGGCCGGCTTCGCCCAGGTCACCGCCAGGCGGGTCCAGGGCGACCTCGGCCACCGGGCTCCGCTCCTGGCGATGAGATCCGGGCTCCTGCTCGCCGCCGTGGGTGTGGTGGGAGCGGTCCTGGCGGGCCTGGCCCTGTGGGGCCTCCTGGAGTGGAAACCCTTCGTGGCCCCCGACCAGGTCGGGACCACGCTGCAGTCCTTCGCGCTGCTGGCGGCCCTGTGGCTCTGCGCGCCGCTGCTGTCCGGGCAGGGCCGGGAGGGCTGGTTCGCCGTCGCCGTGGCGGCGGGAGTCGCGGCGGGCATCCTGGTTCACGGACCGGGGCACGCGTCGCTCGTGGCCGCGCACCGGTCCGGGATCCTCGTGGCGGTCTGGGTGTCGATCACCGCCGCCGTGGCCCTGCTGTTCCGCGACGAGCACCGCGAGATGCCGCGCCGGTCCTCCACGTGGGCTCCGGAGCTGGCGCCGCTCGCCGAGACCGCCCGACGGATGGCCCCGTACGCGCTGTTCGGCCTGGCCCTGGCCGGGTTCCTGTTCGCCGACCGCATGGCCGCCTGGTACAGCCAGCGGCCGTTCCACGAATGGATCCTGGGGTTCCAGCCCGACTACGAGGCGGGGTGGGACTGGGCCCTGGCGGCCGTCGTGGCCGGCGTCGTCGTGGTGCGGTCCTCGGCGGAGCGATTCGGCGGCCTGGTCCGGTCGTTGTCGTACCGACACCCGCTGTCCGCGGAACGGGAGATGTCGGCGGAGCTCCGGGCGTCCTATCGCCGATCGGTGTCCCGGCTGGCTGTCGCCTGCGTCGCCGGGGCGGTCGTGACGTTCCTGGTGGTGGTGTGGCTCATCGTGTCCCTGCCTTCGGTCGATCGGGTGGTCACGAAGCATTCCGCGTACGTGTTCGCCATGGCCGGGCCGGCCCTGTTCCTGGTGCTGTGGTCGCTGCTGAACGTCGCGGTGCTGTTCGACCTGGCCCGGGTCCGGGCCGCGGTGTGGGCGGCGTGGCTGGCCGTCGTGGCGGACCTCGCCGTGGCCACCCCGCTGTCGGTGCACGTGCGGGCGTGGTGGGCGGTGTTCGGCCTGGTGGCCGGGGCCGCCGTGCTGTGGCTCGTGACCACGCTCGGCGTGCGTCGCGTCCTCCGCCAACCGGAGCTCGCCCTGGCCACGGCCTGATCGGGCGATCCCGTAAGGTGAGCGCATGCGGATCTCCGTCGTGGGGACCGGCCACGTCGGCCTGACCACCGCGGCCTGCCTGGCCCACGTCGGGCACCAGGTGCTCGGCGTGGACGATGACGCGGAGAAGGTCGCCTCGATCGCTCGGGGTGAGGTCCCGTTCCACGAGCCCGGGCTCACCGAGCTGGTCCGGGAAGGCCTCGACAACGGTCGCCTCCGGGTCTCCCCCGACGCGAGCGCCGCGGCCAGGCACGGCGACATCGTCTTCGTGTGCGTGGGCACCCCAACGAAGGAGTCGGGGGAAGCCAACCTGGTCCAGGTGGAGCGGGTGGCCCGGGTGGTCGCGCGGAGCCTCGAGGGCTACACGGTGGTGGCCGAGAAGTCGACGGTGCCCGTGGAGACCGGCCTGTGGATCCAGCGGACCATCGGGCGCGAGGCGTCGCCGGATGCCGAGGTCGACGTGGCCTCGAACCCCGAGTTCCTGCAGGAAGGGCGCGCCGTCAAGGACACTCTGGAACCGGACCGCGTGGTGGTGGGGGCCGAGTCCGAGCGCGCCGTCGAGCGGCTGCGGGAGGCGTACCGGCCCATCGTGGACCGGGCCGGCTGCCCGTTCGTGGTGACGGACCTGGCCACGGCCGAGCTCATCAAGCACGCCTCGAACGCCTTCCTGTCGACCAAGATCTCGTTCATCAACGCCGTGGCCGACGTGTGCGAGCGCACCGGGGCCGACGTCGAGACCGTCGCCGCCGCGATGGGCCTGGACCCCCGCATCGGTCCGGCGTTCCTCCGGGCGGGCCTGGGCTTCGGCGGGGAGTGCCTGCCGAAGGACGTCCGGGCCTTCCGCTATACGGCCGAGCAGCTCGGGGTGGGCTTCGGGCTGCTGGGGGAGGTGGAACGGGTGAACGTGGCCCGGATCGACGCGTTCGTGGAGAAGATCCGCGCGGTCTTGTGGCACCTGGAGGACAAGCGGGTGGCGCTGTGGGGCCTGGCCTTCAAGCCGGACACCGACGACCTCCGCCACTCCCCCGCGCTCGAGGTGGCCCATCGGCTGGTGGAGGGCGGCGCCCACGTGGTGGCGTACGACCCGGTGGCCATGCCCGCGGCGAAGCCGCTGATCGGCGACGTGGAGTTCGCGGCCGATCCCTACGAGGCGGTCCGGGGGGCCGACTGCCTGGCCGTCTGCACGGAATGGAGCGTGTTCGCCACCGCCGACCTCGACCGCCTCCGCGACGAGATGGCCCACCCCGTCGTGGTCGATGGCCGCAACGTGTTCCACCCGGCGGCCATGGCCGCGGCCGGCTTCACCTACGCCAGCATGGGCCGCCCTACGCAGGGCCCGGATCACGACAAGCCGCTCTCCACGTAGCTCCAGCGTCATTCACATCGAGCAGCCACGTGGTGTTCGCGCGCCGTGCAGCCCCCGGCGGGTCACCCCGCCGAGGCGGCCACCCAGCGGTCAAGGGCCTCGCGGGCCGCACCGGAATCGATCGACTCCGCGGCTCTGGTGACCCCGTCGCGCAGATCGGTGGCCCGTCCGGCCGTCCACAGCGCTGCGCCGGCGTTCAGCAGCACCACGTCCCGGGCCGGGCCCTGTTCGCCGTCCAGGACCGCGCGGGCGATGGCCACGTTGTGCTCGACGTCGCCACCCTTGAGATCCTCCGGCGAGGCCCGATCGAGCCCGGCGTCCTCCGGTGCGATCTCGTCCTCGTCCACGCTGCCGTCCCGGACCCGGAACACGCGCGACGGGCCGGTGGTGGTGAGCTCGTCGAGGCCGTCGTCGCCGCGGAACACCAGCGCGTCGGTCCCCCGCCGGGCCAGGACCTCGGCCACCAGGGGCAGCATGCGCGCGTCGCTCACGCCGACGATCTGGGCGTAGGGGCGGGCCGGGTTCGTCAGGGGGCCGAGGAAGTTGAACGCGGTGGGGACCCGGAGCTCGCGGCGGACCACCGCGGCGTGGGCCATGGCGGGGTGGAAGACCGGCGCGAACATGAACCCGATCGAGGCCTCCTCCAGGCACCGCCGGACGCCGGCGGGGTCGAGGTCGATGCGCACCCCCAGCGCCTCCAGCAGGTCGGCGGACCCGCATCTGGACGACGCCGCCCGGTTCCCGTGCTTGGCCACGGCCACCCCGGCGCCCGCGCACACCATGGCTCCGAGGGTGGAGACGTTCAGCGTGCCGGCCCGGTCCCCGCCGGTGCCGCACGTGTCGATGACCGGGCCGGGCGGGTCGACCGCTTGGGCCAGCTCGAGCATGGTCGCGGCCAGGCCCTCCAGCTCCTCGGCGGTCTCCCCCTTGGTCCGCAGAGCCATCAGGAAGCCGCCCATCTGAGCCTGCGTGGCCTGTCCCTGCATGATGGCGCGCATGGCCTCGGCGGTCTCCTCCGTCGACAGCGATTCGTGCGCCGCGAGCCGGGTCAGGAGGTTCGGCCAGAACGTGGGCGACGGCTCGACACCCGGAGCGGGCGGCGCGGCGGCAACGCCGGGACCGGGCTGTGCGGACGCGGACGGCTGATCGGCACCGGATGTCATGGGAAGCGAAACGTAGCAGGTCGGCACAGGCGCGGGTCGCGAGATGGGCCCGAGGGGGCCTTGCTACAATTCGCCCCACGGCCGGCCCTCGGGCCGCTCGGGCGGATGTGGTTCAATGGCAGAACGCAAGCTTCCCAAGCTTGAGACGGGGGTTCGATTCCCCTCATCCGCTCCAGTCGTCAGGTAGTCCTCGTTCGCTTTCCGATCGTGTTCGGCCGCTCCGTCCCCAGGAACAGCGGTGCCGTGGGGCACATGTCCGCCAGGGGGCAGTCCTCGCAGCGGGGGCGGCCCGGCTTGCACACCTCGCGACCCAGGCGGATCAGGCCGACGTGCATCGACACGCGCAACCGGGGCGGGACGAGCGCCTTCAGGATGCGGTGCGCGGCGGCGGCGCCCGTACCTCCGGGGATCCAGCCGAGCCGGCCGGCCACGCGGTGCACGTGCGTGTCCACCGGGATGGCCGGGCGTTCCAGAGAGAACGCCAGCACGCACGCGGCGGTCTTCGGGCCGACGCCCGGGAGCGTCGTGAGGTAGGCCTCCACCTCCTCGTCCGTGGCGTCGCGCATCCAGGCCAGGTCCAGCGAGCCGTCGCGGTCCCGGATCTCCCGGATTATGGCCAGGATCCGGGGCGCCTTGATGTTCGCCAAGCCGCCCGGCCGGATGGCGTCCGCCACGTCGGCAGCTCGGGCGTCCGCCAGCGCCTCCCAGGCCGGGAACCGCCGCCGGAGGGCCTCGAAGGCCCGGTCCCGGTTCACGTCGCTGGTGTTCTGCGACAGGACCGTGAGCACGAGCTCCTCGACCGGGTCGCGGCGCAAGGGCGGATCGAGTGGGCCGAATCGCCGGGCGAGCCTTCGATGCACCTCCCGGATCGTCGCCGGATCCACGTCCGGAGCGGGGGTTGCGGGCAGGGCTCGTGGACGACGGGCCGGGCTCACCCCCGGTAGAGGTTGTTGAACCGGATGAGGTCGTCCCGGAACGCCAGCTTGATCGTGCCCGTGGGCCCGTTCCGGTGCTTCGCCACGATCAGCTCCGCCTCCCCCTTCACCCAGTGTCCGTCCTCGTCCTTCTCTCTGTGGATGAACATGACAACGTCTGCGTCCTGTTCGAGCGCGCCCGAATTGTGACTGAATATCCCATTTGCAATCCACGACGACGGCCCAGGAACCGTGAGGTCGAAGACCTCCTCCTCGCCCGCCGGATCCACGGAGAGGACGCGGTCCCAGTAGATGTCACTCGTCGCATGCACACGAAGGACGTCGTCGTTCAGCAGAGATGCGTAGCCAGCCACCACGTCGCGCGACGGCGAGAACGAGAAGATGGCGCTCCCATACGGTGTTCCTCTCATGGCGGTCATCATTCCGCGAGAGATACCTCGGGCGGCCATGACTGCTTGGACTCGGTCGAATACCTCTCGCGGCAGCGTGTCCACATTGGTATTGGACCTGTGACCCTGAAGTGCGGTGGCCAGCGTCTCGGCCGGTGCGTGCCTCGGGCCGAATCCTCCGACCTCGTCGAGGAAGCGCAGAAGGTTGCCCCCGCCCGAGATCGCCACTGAGTACCACCGTGCCTCCCTCTGCCGGGCTACACGGATGCGCGCGACGATACCCAGGCGGGACAGCAGGACCGCGACATCGTCAGCCAGGCCGCGGCTCGCGGTCGAGAAATGCACACCGGGAGACCCGCGCTGCCCTGAACGACGAATCGTGATCGAACCGTCAGTTGACCACAGGTGTCGAAGGAGCAACGCGACTTGACGGTTCGGAAGGCGGAACGCCGCCTCGGGCAAACATTTCTCGTGCGATCGCTGGCCGAAGACGCCGAGTTCGCGGAGCCAGCGATTCACGCCAGCTGGGTGCCAGCGGTTCCCGTTGCCGCTGATCACAAGCTGGTGCCAGTTCCCGCGCCCCGCGTACCGCTTCACCCTCACCCCAAACTGCTTGGTGGCCGCCATGGTCACCGCATAGCTGTTCTCCTCCGACGCGGTCGTGTACCGGAGCGGCTGATGCGTGAGGTAGCTCCCGTCGCCGACGAGGTGCCCCAGGAGCACGACGCGGTCATCCGGCCATGCTTCGGTGACTGCTGGCTCGGGAAGGTGGCGTGGGATCCCCAGCCGGGCGCCCGGTTTTAGGTCCTCCACCCGGATCCACCTGTCGAACCCGTACAGAAGGTGCCGAGCCGTCGCGCGGATCCGGCGCCCTGACGCGAGCTTCACCTCGAACACTGGGCGGGCTCCCACACTCCAGACCAGGTCGCTCCGCGCGGTGCACAGCCGGCCATCCGACCCGATCGCGACGACCTCGGGAGTGGTGCCCACCAGGTCGCGGATCGGGACCTGGCGGCCGTCGGCGAGGGCGACGGTGGTGTCGCCCGTGACGCATTCGCGCAGGTTCGAGAGCTGGGGCTTGGCGCCCTCGCGTCGTTCGGGGTCGCGGTTGAGCTGGGACAGGGCGACGACGGGGATGTGGAGCTCCTTGGCCAGGAGCTTCAGGGAGCGGCTGATCTCGGCGATCTCCTGCTGGCGGTTGTCCACACGGCGGTGGGGGCTCATCAGCTGGAGGTAGTCCACGACGATCAGCGCCAGGCCGTCGCGGGACCGCATGCGGCGGGCCTTGGCGCGGATGTCCAGGATCGTGACGTCGCCGGCGTCCATGATCCACATGGGGGCGTCGTGCAGGGTGTCGGCGGCGTCGGCGAACGCGCTGAAGTCGGCGGCGCCGATCTTACCGGCGCGGACCTTGGCCATGGGGACCCCGGCCTCGCTGCACAGCAGGCGCATCCCGAGCTCCCATCGCGACATCTCGAGGGAGAACAGCGCCACCGGCTGCCGCTCCGCGACCGCCACGTTCCGGGCGATGTTCACGGCGAGGGCCGACTTCCCGGCTCCCGGTCGCGCGGCGATGATGATGAAGTTCCCGGCCTGCAGCCCGGACAGCAGCTCGTCGACGTCGCGGAACCCGGTGGGGAGCCCCGCCAGCGACGATTCGCGCGACTGGATGTGCTCGATGTCGTCGATGGCGGCTGAGATGACCGGCTGGAGCGCCACCATCTCGTCCCGCTGCTCGTGTCGAGACGCCGCGTAGATCTTCCCCTCGGCCTGTTCGGCGGCCACCCGGGGGTGCTCGGGGACGGCATACGCGAGCTCCATGACGTCGGCCGCCGCCGAGATCAGCCGGCGGAGCAGGGCGTGGTCCGCCACGATCTTGGCGTAGTAGGAGGCGCTGGCCGGGGAGGGGACCCGCTCCACGAGCTCCTGGATCCGAAGTGCCCCGCCCACGCCCTGCAGCTGGCCGTGGCGCTTGAGCTCCTCGACCGCCGTGATGGCGTCCACGGGCTCGCCTCGCGCGTACATCGCCAGCAGCCCCTCGTAGATGGTGCTGTTGGCCCGCCGGTAGAACTCGTCGGGCTTGAGGATCTCGATGACGTCGGCGATGGCCTCGGCGGAGAGCATCATGGCCCCGAGGACCGACTCCTCCGCCTCGAGGCTGTGCGGGAGCGTCCGGGGCTCCGCCCGGCCCCGCCTCACCTCGTCTGCGATCTGCGCCATCTCACCCTCCGGCTGAACCCAGCGACCCTAGGCCGGCGCTCGGGGGCCGGGAAGGGGAAAGGGCCCGGGATTTCGCGGGGGGAAACCCGCTCCGCAGGTCCACGCGCTGCCCCCGCGCTCGATTTGTTGTCAGACCGCTTCCGACCTGCGGGTTCCGCCTGTAGAGAACCATGGGGACAACTGTAGAAACCCCCAGTGACACGACCCCGCCCCGCCACTGGCGGCATTCCCTGCCTGGCTCGCCCTCGGCGCGGCGGATAGGAGCAGGCCAGACAACCGAACCGGGGAACTACGCATGTATACAGCGTGGGACCGAGCGCATGATGCGGGCTGTCGTGGAGGAATCCCGGACGGAGGAATCACGGCTGGCCTGACGGCAACTGGATCCTGTTCGGAACGGCGCGGGGTGCGCTCTCCGTCGTTCGGCCGGACGGCAGTGACCTGAGACCGATCGCCCTGGAGACCGGCGCGGGGAACGCCTTCGCCCTCGCTCCCGACTGGTCCCCGGATGGCCGATACATCGTCTTCTCGATGTGGCGAGAGGAGATGCATCGCACGACATCGACCACAAGGGCCTGGGCTTCGGCGATCGCCTGAACGCGGTCGGCCCGCTCCTCGACGAGGCGCAGTCCAAGCGGGTGGGGCGTTACTTCATGGACTGCTTCATCGCTCGTCACGTGATCAACCTGGGGGCTCCCTACGTGTGCTCGTACGTGCTGAAGCTCAGGCGGGCCGGCACCATCACGACGGAGGGCGTCGATCCCCACGGGCCGAGCGACGTGCTCTTCGCCGTGACCGGCGGCACTGACGACTACGCCGGAGCGACCGGTGAGGCCGAGCACGTGGACACGTCGGTGACCGACGTGATCATCCATCTCGGTTGACGAGAAGGAGGGCGTCCTGGTCACCGCGTTCCCCGGCAGGGTACCCACGGCCGCCACGCTCCGATTCGATGGGTCGGCGTACAGGGAGCTCCCCTCCCCGGACCCGACGCTGCAACTGACCGACCCGTGGGCGTGGTCGCCCGATGGGGCCCGGATCGCATGCGCGGGTGGAGAGGGCCCCAACACCGCCGGCGCGCGCGCCGGGATCTACACGTTCGACTCGGCCGATGGGGGCGATCTGGTCCGGGTGGATGCCAGCCCGCGTCGCCGGGAGTTCCCGATCGCCTACTCGCCCGACGGCTCGAGGATCCTGTTCCTCCGTCAGGTGCGACGAGGCGACGACTACGACGGTCCCATGAACCTCTTCGTGGTCAACACCCACGGCACCGGCCTGGTGCAGCTGAATCCCCCGAGCACCACTACCGGCCTCGTCGACACGCCGCTCATCACCACGGCGAGCTGGACGTGGATCCCGTCACCCGAGACAGGGTCCTGAGGGCGACGGCCTCGGCGTGCGCAGCCGTGGTCGCTCCTGGGGGTCGGGCTACCCCTACGCCATGTAGGCCTCCCACTGCACGTTGTCTGGGTCGCGGAAGGCCACGTACTCCTTCCCCAGGACGGGATCGGACTCAACGCCCTGGGTCTCGACACCGGCTGCCCGCAGCCGCTCCACGAACGAGTCGAGCTCCGCCCGGTCTTCCACCGAGAACCCGAGATGGTCGAGTCCGATCCGATACTCGCTGAACCGGTCGCCCTCGGAGGTCCCCTCGAGGGGCGGAAGGATCACGAGGAACGTGCTCCCCGCCTGTGTGGCGAGCATCACGCCATCCTCGGGAGCTCCCTTCCAGATCGAGGTCACCTCCCCGGAGACCGGGATCTCCATGAACTGCAACCCGACCACGTCCTCGTAGAAGCGCCTGGCCCTTTGCGGGTCCTCGCTCCGCAACGTGATGTGGTGTATGCCCGCGACCTTCATCCCGCACCTCCTCGGGAGAGTTCTGCCGAGGCCCCGTCCAGAAACGTTTGCCGGATGCTCTCATCGCCGATCGATTCGGACAAGGCTTCGACCAACGCCCGGGCCCGGGCAGCGTGCGCGGACGAGGCCGCTGCCGATCCGACCTCCGCCAGCTCGGCATGGGCCCTCCAGGCCAGCCCGGGAAGGTGGAATCGCTCGGAACGGTCGAGGGCCGCCTCGAGCGCCCGGCACGCCCGATCGCGGTCTCCGAGCAGGGCCCGGGCCCGTCCGGCCACCAGCATCGCCGCGGCAACCACCTCATGCCATTCGGCCCCGATCGCGGCGTCGATGGCCGGTTGTGCGAACTCCAGCGCGCGCGATGGATCCCCGCTCGCCACATGGAAGCTGGCGATGGCGATGGGACCGTCGGCGCCCTGCAGGTACGCCCGACCCGGGGGCACCCTCACCTCGCCGAGCCAGAGCTCAGCCCGGGCCGCGTCCTCTCGGGCGCGTTCGAGATCCCCCGACAGCCACCTGGCAAGCGGCAGGTGGCAGGCCGCCCGGATCAGCTCGATGCGGGCCTCCACGCCGCTGGCCGCCTCCAGCGAGAGCTCGAGGGACCGGACGGCGTCGTCGGTCGCGAACAGGTCGACCAGGGTCCAACCGAGGACTTCCGCCGACCACGACACGAACTCGGCGTGGTCGAGCTCCGTGGCGAGGTGCAGGGCCTGCCGCGCCAGCTCCAGGGCCCGACCGTAGTGTCCTCGGGCTCGGGCGATCCAAGCGAGCAGCGCCGGGAACACCGCCTCCCCGCCCCGGTCGCCGACCTGCCGATTCACAGCCAGGCCCTCGTGGACCCGGCGTTCGGCCGCATCCCACCGCGCCGCGGCCACGTCCACCCAGGCCCACTGGAACAGCGCCCACTGCATGTACCACAGGTCTCCACGCCGCCGGTGGGTCTCGACCAGCGCGGCGGACACCTGGTCCACGGTGGCCATGTCGCCCACCATCACCGACGCCACCTGCAGGGCATCGAGGGCCAGCGAGAGCGACCGCTCGTCGTCGACCTCGCGAGCCAGCACCCACGCCCGCCTGGCCCGGTCCAGCGACAGATCCAGGCGCAGCTGGTTCGTGTAGACGATGGACAGGCGCGCTGCGGCAGCCACCTGTGCCTCACGAGCACCGATCTCCTGCGCCGCGGCGAGGGAGCGTTCGAGGAGCGACAAGGCCTGCGCATAGTCGACCGCTCCGGCCAGCAGGAACCCCAGCTCGTTCAGAGCCTCGACCTCGAGCGCGCGATCACCCGCCTCACGGGCCGCGCCGAGGGCGATCTCGAAGTCGTTCCTCGCCTCGGCGAAGTCGCCGGCTTGACTCCGGACCCGCCCTCGGTTCAGGCGGAGCTCGGCGATGCGGTCGGATCCCAGAGACTGGGCGATCTCGATGGCGCCGGTGTAATCCTCGAGCGCTGCCGCGACGGCGTAGATGCGACGCGCCTCTATCGCAGCGAGCTCGAAGTACCGAAGCGCTTCGTGGGGCCGGTTCGCCGCCCGGAAATGCTGGGCCAGGACGCCGAAGTGCGGCTCGAGGTGGTCGCCGAGCATCGATTCGAGGGCCTCGGCGGTCCGGGCGTGCAGCTCCCGGCGGTGTCGTTTCAGCATGTTGTTGTATGCCGCCTCCTGGATCAGGGCATGCTTGAACCGGTAGTCGGCCGCCGGCTCCTCCCGCACCAGATCGGCGAGCAGGAGCTCCCTGATCGCATCGGACAGGACGTCGCCGGCTCCCACCACTGCCTCCAGTAGCGGTAGCTCGAACTGACGTCCCAGCACCGAGGCCGCATGGATGGTTCTTCGCGCCGGGGGCGAGAGGCGGTCGAGGCGGGAGATGACGATCCGTTCCACGGTCGGGGGAATCTCCACCGAGGCCCCGGGCTCGAACCGCCAGCGGCCATCGTGCGCCACCAGTGATCCCGCATCGATGAGCGACCTGACGAGCTCCTCGAGATAGAAGGGATTGCCCTCGGCGGTGCGCAGGATGCGCTCTTCCACGGGCGGAGGAAGGACTCCAGGCCCGACCACGGCCTCCAGCAGCGAGCGCTCGGCGGCCGGGGGCAGGGCGTCGAGGGCGAGGACCGTGGTCCATTCGGCGTGTTGGGTGCCGGCGTCGCCGTGCAGGCGCCAGGAGGGGTGGTCCGGTTCGGCCCGGTGGGAGGCCACGATCAGAACTCCGTGCGTCCGGGCCACGGGGAACAGGGTCTCGAGCAGTTGCAGGGAACTGTCGTCGGCCCAGTGCAGGTCCTCGATAGCCACGACCACCGGGCAGTCCGCAGCGAGCCTGCGGACCAGGCCTCCCATGGCCTCCGTCGTGCGAAAGGCCCGAGCCTCGGGTGACAGAGCGGCCAGGTCGCTCTCGGCCACCGGGTCGAGAGGGACACCGAGCATTGCTGCCAGGTACAGATGGACCTCGTCGGACGCTCCGCTGAAGAGTGGGCCGATGATTCCCGCCAGGGCGTTGGGCAGATGCTCGGGAGGGTCGGTGGCCGTCGCGCCGAGCCACCCGCGGAGGAGGTCCCTGAAGGGCCAGTACGGGAGGGCCTGCCCGTACGAGACACACCGCCCCTCGAGCCACGTGACGGCGCCCTCGGCTCGAACGACATAACGGAGCTCGTCGAGCAGGCGCGATTTCCCGATTCCTGGCTCGCCGATCAGGAACAGGATGCCGCCGCGACCTCCCAGCATGGTCCTCCCGACTTCGAGTGCCGCGCCCAGCTCCGCATCGCGACCCAACAGCGGCGTGGTCATCCCGACCGGACCCCGAGGCTTCGCCGGCACCGCGGTCAGTCCTGCGACCTCGAACGCCGGGATCGGCTGGGCCTTCCCCTTCACGTCCACGGAGCGGGGATCGCTCCATCGGAAGATCGGCTCGGCGAGGCGCTGGGTGGTGGGACCCACCAGGACGGTGAACGGGGCAGCCTGCGATTGCAACCGAGAAGCCGTGTTCACCACGTCGCCCGTTGCGCCGTACTCGACACGGGACCCGCCCCCCACGGCACCGAGCACCGCGAGCCCCGTCTCGATCCCGACGCGAACGCCGAGCTCGCCCACCCCCCATTCGGCCTGGACGTCTGCGGCATGCGCCCTGATGTCGTCGAGGATTCGCATCCCGGCCCTGACGGCCCGCTCCGGATCGTCCTCGTGCGCGGCGGGGGCCCCGAACAGGGCAAGGAGACCATCCCCCGCCAGATCCTTGACGGTTCCTCCGAAGGCCTCCACGGCCTCGACCATCCTGGCCACGGCACGTCCCACGATTTCCGCGACGTCCTCGGGATCGAATCGCTCCCCGAGCGCGGTGGACCCGACGATGTCGGCGAACAGCGCCGTGACGACCTTGCGCTCCTCGCGCATCGGTGTCTCGGCCATTGTCCCTCCCATTCTGTTCCCATCGCGGCGCTTCGGGAAGGTCGTTCGAGGGCGGTCCAACGGGCGCGGGGAACCGTAGGGATCCGTCCGGTTCCTTGACGGAGTGGGGACGCGCCGGTGGAATGGGCCCATGGCGGGCTCAGAGCGACCGACCGCGGGCGGATCACCTTCGGGCCCCGCGGTGGCCTCGCCGCCGGAGGAGCCCGGCCCCGTCGCCTCGCCGGACGGTCGAACGGAGATCCCGAGACGCGGCCGCCCCCGCTCGGCCGAGCAGGCCGCCCGGTCCCCCGGCGGCTGGCTACGGGAGACCACCCGAGGCAACGCCACGGTGGCCTTCGGCATGTACCTGATCGCGTCGCTGTTCATCTTCGGGGTCCCGATTCTGGCCCACCCCACCAGCTCGTTCGTGGGATGGGGAGCCGACCCGCCATCGTTCATGTGGTACCTGGGGTGGTGGCCGCACGCCATCGGGCACGGGCTGAACCCCGTCGTGACCCACCACGTGTGGGCGCCGGTCGGCGTGAACCTGACCCACGCGACGGCGATCCCCGGGCCGGCACTGGCCCTCACCCCCGTCACGATCCTGTTCGGGCCGGTCGTCGCCTACAACGTGATGGCGCTCCTCACGCCGGTCCTCGCGGCGTGGACGGCCTACCTGCTGTGCCGGGCCGTGACCGGGCACTTCCGGGGGTCGCTGGTGGGCGGATACCTGTTCGGGTTTTCCGTCTACGTCACCGGGCAGATGCTGGGCCATCCGAACCTGGCGCTGGTGTTCCTGCTGCCGGTGATCGCCCTGCTGGTCCTGCGACTGATGCGGGGCGAGCGTTCGGTCCGCCGGACCGTGGTGTGGCTGGCGGCCGCGCTGGTCGGGCAGTTCCTCATCTCGTACGAGGTGTTCCTGTCGCTCACGCTGTTCCTCGCGCTCGGGCTGCTCCTGGCACTGGTGATGCTGCCGGCGCACCGGCGGGGGCTCCGAGACGTCGTGGTCGCGGTGGCGGCAGCGTACGGGGTCACGGCCGTGGTTGTTGCCCCCCTGTTGTGGTCGTTCCTGGCCACGCGGGAGTCCCCGCCGACGTACGACTTCTGGTCCACGATCTTCGCCACCGACTTGGTGAACTTCGTCGTGCCTACCAGCCTCACCGCGGCCGGCGGGGGGACCTTCTTCGACGTCACCGGGAAGTTCACCGGGGACATCTCCGAACAGGCGGCGTACTTCGGGCTGCCGGTCCTGGCCATGGTCGGCGCGTTCACGATCGCGTTCTGGCGTCGCCGGTGGGCCAGGTGGCTGGTGGCGTTCACCGGCCTGGCGTGCGTCCTGTCGCTGGGGACCCACCTGCACATCGGCGGGACCGAGACCATCCCGCTGCCGTGGAACGCGGCGGTGTCGCTGCCCCTGCTGAAGTACGCGCTCCCGGGCCGCCTCATGGTCTACGCATGGCTTCCCGTCGCGGTGATGGTGGCGATGTGGCTGGCCCTGCGCCCGTCGGGCCTGGGGCGGTGGCTGCTGGCGGCCCTCGCCGTCGTCATGCTGTATCCGAACACCGACGGGCCGTTCTGGCGCACCTCGTTCTCCGAGCCGGCGTTCTTCGCCGACGGCACGGTCCGCCACGAGGTCCCCCAGGACGCCACCGTGCTGGTCATCCCGTTCGCCCTGAACGGCGACAGCATGCTGTGGCAGGCCGATTCCGGGTTCTGGTTCCGGATGCCCACCGGGTACGTGGGGACGCGCAAGCCCCTCGCGTTCGGCAACTGGCCCATCGAGGACGTGCTGTACTCGGGCCAGCCGGGCGTCGACTCGGAGGAGCAGCTGAAGCGGTACCTGGGGGCGAACGACGTGCGGGCGGTGGTGGTGGTCAAGGGAACGCCCGGCGAGTGGCGGGCCCTGTTCGCGCCGCTGGGGCCGCCCCACACGGTGCAGGACGTCGACGTCTACACGGTCCCCCGATCGATCCTGCGCGGCTACGCGGACAGCCCTCGGCCCCCGGGCTGACGGCCGGCGCCATGGGGGTCACCACCGTCGTCCCGGGAGTCCTCCGGATGTGGTTCCCGGCCGTCGACAACAACGCCTTCCTCGTCTTCGGTGAGGAGCCGACGCTCATCGACTGCGGTCCGCCCCGGCGCCTGGCCACGGTCGCCAAGGCCGTCCGGCGAGCGGAGCTCGCCCCGCGGGGCGTCCGCCACGTGGCCGTGACGCACCACCACACCGACCACACCGGGAACCTGACCACGGTGGCCCGGGCCACCGGCGCGACGGTGTATGCGCACGCGGCCGACACCCCGGTCGTGCGAGCGGGCGCGGAGCGTCCCCGGGGGAAGGCTCACGGGCCGGTCGGACGGCTCATGCTGGCCATGGGGAGGGGGTTCAGCCGGGCCGACCCCGCCCCGGTCCACCTCGAGGTGGCCGACGGCCGGGACCTCCCCGCGGCCGGCGGCCTGCGGTGCATCCACACGCCCGGACACACGCCCGGCCACCTGTCGTTCCTGTGGCCCGAGGCCGGAGGGGTCCTGTTCGTGGGCGACGCCGCCGCCAACATGCTCCGCCGGCTCGACATCGCGCCGCTGAACGAGGACCAGGCCGCCGCGGGGGCCAGCTTCCGCAAGCTCGCCGACCTCGAGTTCGAGGTGGCGTGCTTCGGCCACGGATCGCCCATCCGGGCCCGGGCGGCCGCCGAGTTCCGGCGACGGCTCGACCGGGTGGCCCGGTAGCCGGCTCGGGCTCCGGTCGCACGCGCTCGCCGGCCCCCCCGGCTCAGCTCCGGGCGCGTCGCTCCAGGATGACGCGCATCCCGTGGCGGGGCTGGAGGGTGGCTCGGGGCGCGGGCTCCACACGGTGGGCGGGGTCGAGCTGCAGCCGCCACTGCCTCGAACGGGGCGAACTCGTCTCCCAGGCACATCTTCGGGCCTCCCCCGAACGGGAAGTACGCGAACGGATGCCATCCGGCCCGGCGCTCCGAGAGGAACCGCTCGGGGTCGAACCGCCGGGGATCGGGATGATGGCGCGGGTCGCGGTGGATGACGTAGGGACTGGTGATGGCGGTGGAGCCGGCCGGGATCGTGACGCCGGCGACGTGGTGGTCGGCGACCGCCCGCCTGGCCAGGGTCCAGGCCGGCGGGAACAGGCGCATGGCCTCGTCCACCACCATGCGGCAGAACGACAGCCGGGCGACGTCCTCGCCCGTGGGGACCCGATCGCCGCACACGGCGTCGATCTCGCCGAGGACGCGAGCCTCCACGCCGGGGTGCCGGGCCAGGAGGTACCAGGCCCAGCACAGCGCCGTGCCCCCGGTCTTGTGGCCCCGGAAGATCGACAGGGCCTCGTCGCGGACCTTGCGGTCGGGCATGGTGTCTCCCTCCGGGTGGCGGACCCGGACCAGGGCGGCAAGGAGGCTGACGTGGTCACCGGGCGCCTCTCGGCACTCCCGAACCATCCGGAGGACCACCCGGTCGAGACGGGACCGGGCCCGTTCGAACCGCCGGTTCCCATGCAGCGGCAACCGCTCGACCCCCCGGATGAACGGGAGCGGCGCGTGCTCCAGGGCGTCCACGGCCTCGGCTAGGGCCAGGGTGAGCTCCCACCCGTCGGGCTGCTCGACCGAAACACCGAACATGTCCTCGATCATGATCTCCGTCGTCGTCCGGGCCAGGTCGGCGAACACGTCGACGCTCTGCCCGTCGACCCACGTGGCCTGCATGCGCTCGCCGCCGGCCGTCACCGCGCCGGCGAACGGCTCGAGGGCCGGGCCGTGGAGCACCGGGACCAGCAGCTCGTGCTGCCTCCGGTGGATGTCCCCTTCGCTGCCCAGGACCCCCTCACCGAGGAGGCGCCGGGTGAACGGCCGTACCCCACGCCCCTTCTGGAAGAGGTGGTCGTGGTCGACTAGGAGATCCTGGGCCAGCTCCGCGCTGCTCAGCAGGAACACCCGGGCCGGGCCCGCGGCGAGACACGCGAGGTCGCCGTGCTCACGGGCCACCTCCTGGAAGTACCCCGGCAGGTACGCGACCGCGTGGGGCATCCCTCGGACCAGCTGCCACCCGCGCGGCCCCGGCGCTCGGCCTCCACCCCCCATGCTGGGGCGCACAGTATCCGCGCGGGGAAGGGCAGGGCAAGGTCTCCCCGACCAACGCGGCCATCGCCCACGGTGTGGCGACAGGACCCATCAAGAACGACGACCACTGACCGCCGGGGACACCGCCCGGCGGAGGATGTCGCCGGCGAACAGTCCCTACTCGGGCTCGACCTGGACCGACAGGGTGACGTTGAGCTCGGGGTGCAGACGCACCGAGACCTCGTGGGTCCCCAGGCTCCTTATGGGCTCGTCGAGGTGGATGTCGCGGCGGTCGATGGCCTCGCCGGTCTGCTTCGCAATCTCCTCGGCCAGGTCCGCCGTGGTGATGCTGCCGAACAGGCGACCCTCCTCGCCGGCCCTGGCGGTGACCACGATCGGCGTCGCGGACAGGCGGTCGGCCACGACCTGGGCCTCGGCCCGGGCCCTGTTCACCCGGACGCCGTGGGCCCGGCGGAGGCTCTCGACGTGCCGCACGGCCCCCTTGGTGGCCGGGATGGCCATGCCCCTCGGCACCAGGTAGTTCCGCGCGTAGCCGTCGGCCACGGTGACCACGTCGCCCGGTACCCCGAGCTTCTCCACTTCCCTCTGCAGGAGGATCTTCATGGCTCTACCAGCCCTCCTACCGGGTGCTGTAGGGCAGGAGCGCCATCTCCCGCGCGTTCTTCACCGCCGACGCCACGTCCCGCTGGTGCTGGGAGCAGTTCCCCGACACCCGGCGGGCCCGGATCTTCCCCCGCTCGGAGACGAATTTCCGCAGCAGGTTCGTGTCCTTGTAGTCGACAAAGCGGACCTGGTCCTTGCAGAACTGGCAGAACTTCCGCTTGCCCCGCTTGGCCCAGCCCTTCTCTTCCTTGGTCTCCTTGCGGGGACGCTTCTTCGTGCTCGACTTACCCGCCATCCAGTGGTGTCTCCTCGTCCGTGCCGGCGCCGACGGAGACGCGGCCCTGTGAACCCGCGGACCACTCCCCGCCGCCGGACCGGCCCTGCTTCTCCACCTTGGCGGTGGCCCAGCGCAGGCTCGGCCCGATCTCGTCGGCCTCGATCTCGATCACGGTTCTCTTCTCGCCGTCCTGGGTCTCCCAGGACCGCTGCTGCAGGCGGCCCACCACGATCACGTTGGCCCCGCGGGTGAGCGACTCCGCCACGTTCTCGGCGAGGGTCCGCCACGCGTTGACGGTGAAGTAGGACGTGTCGCCGTCCTTCCACTCCCCCGACTGGTCCTTGTACCGCCGGTTCACCGCCACGCGGAACTTCGCCACGGCCGCCCCATTCGGCGTGTACCGCAGCTCCGGGTCGTCGGTCAGGTTCCCGACGATCGTCACCTGTCCCATCGCCATCGTCACCACCACCCTCTCGCCATCTCGTTCGCCCCCCGGCGATGGCATACCGGGAAGGAGGGGAAGGACCTGCCGGACCTCATGCCGCCCGCTGGACCACCTTGAACCGGATCACCTCGTCGGCGAGGTGGAGGACCCGGTCCAGCTCGACCAGCGCGCCGGGCTCCGCCTCGAATTCGACGAGGAGGTAGTAGCCCTCGGACTGGTGGGCGATCTCGAACGCCAGGCGCCGGCGGCCCCAGCGGTCGAGCTTGCCGACCTGGCCCTTGCCGTCGGCGAGCGCCGTGTTGATCCGCTCCACGACCCGGGTCACCACGGACTCGTCGCTTTCCGCGGGCAGGATCAACATGAGTTCGTACTTCCGCACAGCCACCTCCTGTGGACTGAAACGGCCCCCGAAGGAGCAGGAGTGGACCGCTCAAGTGTACCTGTCGTTGCATCGCCTCACCGGGGACGGACGCTAGCACGGCCCACTGACACGGACTCCGGCAGGTGGGCGTCAGGGAAGTGACCGGTCGTCGGAGCCCCTCCGCGACTCCTCTCCGGGCTCCTTCTTGACCCATCTCCGGTACACGAAGCGGCCGCCGAAGAACAGGACGGCGAGCGCCAGGAGGCCCCAGCCGAACCGGGACAGGACCTTGTCGATGGTGTCGAGCTGGGAGTTCAGGTAGTACCCGAGCAGCGAGACCCCCACCGCCCACAGCGTGACCGAGGGGATGTCGAAAGCCACGAACCGGCCGTAGCGCATGCGCGACATCCCGGCCACGAACGGCAGGAACGTCCCGGCCACCGAGACGTATCGCCCGATGAACACGGTCGTTCCGCCGCGCCGGCGGAAGTAGTCCTCGGCGGCGTCCAGCCGGTCGGCCAGCCTGCCCGCCACCGGGATCCGCTTCAGCACCCTGGCCCCGTACCGCCGGCCCAGCCAGAACCCCGCCGACTCCCCGGATATGCCGGCCAGAGCCCCGACCACCATGACCCACCCCAGATCGAGGTCGCCCTGGGCGGCGAACACCCCACCCAGCGCGAGGACCACGTCGCCCGGGATGATCAGCCCGAGGAACGCCGACCGGTCGGCGAACACGCCCGCGCCCACGATCCAGTACCCGGCCACGGCGAAGGCCGGGCCGATCCACTCCACGATCTCCTCGACCAGCGCGACCACGCACGCACCCCTTCCGCTCCGCCGCAGACCGCGGCCCCACCGATTCTCCCAGCGGCGCCGCGCGAGGGACAGAATGATCTCGCCGCCCGGGGTAGACTTGACCCGCACAACACACGCCGTGCACTCACGAGAGGAGGCGCGAGCCATGAGCATCACCGTCCGGGACCTCCGGGCATTCAAGGCGGAAGGGCGTCGATTCGCCATGCTTACCGCCTACGACTACCCCACCGCACAGATCCTCGATGAAGCGGGAATCCCTGTGCTGCTGGTGGGGGACTCGCTGGCCCAGACCGTGCTGGGCTATGAGACCACGCTCCCGGTGACGATGGAGGAGATGCTCCACCACACCCGGGCCGTGGCCCGCGGGGCGAAGAACGCCCTGATCGTCGGGGACATGCCGTTCCTGTCGTATCAGGTGTCCACCGAGGAGGGCGTGCACAACGCCGGCCGGTTCCTGAAGGAGGGCGGCGCCCACGCCGTGAAGATCGAGGGATGGATGCCGGAGCTGTCCGAGGCCCTGTCGGCCCGGGGCATCCCGGTCATGGCCCACCTCGGGCTGACCCCGCAGTCGGTCCACGCCATGGGCGGCTACCGCGTCCAGGGCCGGTCCGAGGAGGACGCCCACCGGCTGTTCCAGCAGGCCCTGGGGATGGAGAAGGCCGGGGCGTTCTCGCTGGTGCTGGAGGGCATCCCGGCCGATCTGGGCGCCCAGATCACCGAATCGCTGCAGATTCCGACGATCGGCATCGGCGCAGGCCCCAACTGCGACGGCCAGGTCCTGGTGATCACCGACCTCCTGGGACTGAACAGCGGCAAATACCCCAAGTTCGCCAAGCCCTACGCGAACCTCCGCGAGGAGATCACTAGGGCCGCCCGAGCCTATGCCGCGGACGTGGAGGCGGGCACTTTCCCCGACGAGGAGCACTCCTACAGGTAGGGCGCGCGCGTCCCACTCAGGCCTGGTAGGCGCGCGTTCCCGACCACAGCCGCGGCGCGCCTGCGCTCGCGCTGACCGGCGGTCAGTGGGATAGTTGGGGCGAGCCGTCAGCGGCGCCCGTGGGCCGACAAGGAGACGCCATGCGCGAGTACAAGCTGTTCATCGGCGGGGAGTTCGTGGACGCCGCCTCCGGGGAGACCATCGACACGCCGAACCCCTCCACGGGGGAACCGGCGGGGCGGGTGGCGGTGGCCGGCGCCGAGGACGTCGAGCGCGCCGTCGGGGCCGCCCGGCAGGCCGCCGACGAGGGGCCGTGGGCGACCATGAAGCCCCAGGAGCGCTCCAGGATCATGCTCGACGCGTTCGAGAGGATCTTCGCGGCGGCCTCGGACATCAGTCAGATCGAGACGGAGGACGCCGGGCACACCGTGCGCATGTCGAACCTGTTCACGGTGCCCTACTCGAACGAGTTCTGGAAGTTCCTGTCCGACCTCGGCGGACGGATCCAGTACACCGAGAGGGTCGAGCCGTACGGGTTCCCCACGGAGGCCTGGGAGTGGGTGGAGCGCGAGCCCTACGGCGTGGTCGGGGCGATCATCCCCTGGAACCTCCCCTACATGATGGCGATGTGGAAGATCCCGCCGGCCGTCGTCACCGGCAACACCATCGTGGTGAAGCCGGCCCTCGAGACGCCGCTGTCGGCGCTCGCCCTCGCCGAGATCCTCGCGGAGACGGACATCCCCCCGGGCGTCATCAACATCGTCCCCGGGCACGGGCCCACCGCCGGCGAGGCCCTGGTCACCGACCCCCGGGTGGACAAGCTGTCGTTCACCGGCTCCACCGAGGTGGGGCGGCGGATCATGCAGCTGGCCTCCGGCACCATCAAGCACGTCTCGCTCGAGCTGGGGGGCAAGGGGCCGAACATCCTGCTGGACGACGCCGACCTGGACATCGCGATCCCGGGCTCGCTGTGGGCGACGTACATGCACCAGGGCCAGTTCTGCACCTCGGGGACGCGCCTGTTCGCGCCGGCCTCGTTGTACGACGAGGTGACGGCCCGGCTGGTGGAGTTGGCCGAATCCCTGACCGTCGGGAGCGCCGAGGACTTCTCCTCGGACATGGGCCCCGTGCTGAACGAGACGCAGTTCAACACCATCGACCGCTACGTCCAGGTCGGCCAGGACGAGGGGGCCAAGCTCCTCACCGGCGGCCACCGGATCACCGAGGGCGTCCCCGAGGGCGGCTACTACTACCAGCCCACGATCTTCGGCGAGGCCGACAACTCGATGGTCATCGCCCAGGAGGAGATCTTCGGGCCGGTCCTGTCGGTGATCCGGTACGAGGCCGTCGAGGACGCCATCCGCATGGCGAACGACACCGTCTACGGTCTTTCCGGAGGGGTGTGGTCCCGCGACATCCCCCGGGCGCTCGCGGTGGCCCGGCGCATCAAGGCGGGGACGGTGTGGATCAACGACTGGCACCTCATCTCGCCGGCATCGCCCCACGGCGGCTACAAGCAGTCCGGGCTGGGACGAGAACACGGCATCTGGGGCCTGAACCAGTACCTGGAGACCAAGTACATCCGCGTGGCCCAGGAGGGCACCAAGGACCAGAAGTTCTGGTACCAGGTCCTGGGGGTGTAGCGCACGATGAGGGTCGAGGCCACAAAGGCCGCCGCCCGGACGGTCGAGCGGGTCGCCGCCGGGGGCCGGCAGGACCTGGTGATGGTCCTCGGCACGGGGTGCTGCGACTCGACCGCGCCGTTCCTGTACGACCACTACTACCCGGGCGCGGACGCCGTGCAGGTCGGCGAGGTGGCCGGGGTTCCAGTGTTCGCCCACGAGTGGCTGGCCCGGCTGTACCGGGAGGGGCGGGACCGGCTCGAGATCGACGTGGACCAGGGGGTGATGGCGGACTCGTTCTCGCTGGAGACGGAGTACGGGTGCCGGTTCACCCTCCGGGTCCCGCCCGGCCCCGACCGCCGCTGACCGCGCCGGCGGCCCGGGTACTCGTGCCGGCGGCGGCCGCAGATCCCACCCGCGGGGACCTCCCTCGATAGACTGGACCCGAGGTCGGGTGGCGGCTCCAGTCCGCCCCCCGGAGGGGTCGAGACGTGGCTCAGGCATCCGGCAGGGACATCACCCTCCTCATCTGCGACGACCACAAGCTGCTCACGGAGTCCCTGGCCATGGTGGTCGCGGCGGAGCGCGACATCACGATGGTGAGCCAGCCGGTGGACGATCCCGAGCTGGCCGTCGAGCTGTGCCGGGCCCACCGCCCGGACGTGGTCCTCATGGACGTGGCGTTCCGGGGGCGGACGAACGGGTTCGAGGCCACCCGGCGCATCAAGGAGTCCTCCCCGTCCACCATGGTCATCATCATGACCGCCTCCGACGACGAGTTCGCGCTGGTGTCGGGCGTGGAGGCCGGCGCCGCGGGGTTCCTCAACAAGACCGAGGCGGTGGACGAGGTCCTGGCCGCCATACGAGCGGCGGCGGAGGGCGAGGTGCTCATCGACCCGGCACTGCTGTCGAGGGCCCTGCAGCAGGTGGCCGGGGACCGGGAGACCCGCCGCCAGGCCGAGCTCCTGCTCGGGCAGCTCACCGAGCGCGAGCTCGAGATCCTCCAGCTTCTGGCCCAGGGGGTGCGCAACGAGGGCATCGCCGGGCAGCTGTTCATCAGCCAGCAGACCGTGCAGACCCACGTCCGTAACATCCTGGCCAAGCTCCGGGTCCACTCGAAGCTGGAGGCCGTCTCCTTCGCCGTCCGCCACGGCGCCGTCCGCGTCTAGCCCTTCCTCCCGCGAACAGCCGGTTCGGCGCGGACACCGGATTTTTCCGGCCGGTCGGTCCTCGTCCGCGTGGGACCTCCGCGACGCGGCGGACGGTAGCGAGTCGAACCGGTCCGCCCCCATGGTCTTCGCCGACGGCGTGATCACCACGACCGGGAACTGGGTGACGACGTTCTCCACGTCCCGGTACGTCGACCTCGACCTGAACGCCATGCACGTCGGGGAGGACAACTCCCGGCCCATCAAGATCGACATGGCCACCGCTAGGGGTCCACGCCGTACCGGGCCTTCACGCTGTACCGGGTGGTGTTCGTGGACGCGTGCACCGGGACGGCGTCGTCCAGCACTTGGTCCCTGGCCGCGGCCGACAGCTCCTCGTTCACGACCACGGGCAACTGGTCGAGCAGCTTCTCCTCCACGCGGTACCTGAAGTTCACGTTCCGTCCTACGTCCCGGCGTCGGCCAGTGTGACCGCCGTGACCTTCGACCACGCCTCCAAGTCGGCCCCGTCGGGGGGACACCACCTCGAACGGAACCGGCTGGCGGGCCTGGGACGTCGCCTCGCTCGTCGCTCCCTGATGTCGGGGTCCAACTACGGGTTCCTGGTGAAGGACTCGGCAGAGGACAGCGCCGGGGCCCTGAAGAACGACTTCCAGAGCAAGGAGAATGGGGGCGGCAACGCCCTGCAGCTGGTCATCACGTACAGCTGACCGATCGGGATGCCCCGTTTGGCCGGGCTCGGCGGGGATAATCGGCGGGTCATGCGGGACACCCCGACCCACACGCCGCCGGGCCGCCGTTTCCGGCTGCGGAACGTGGGGCTGGGAGGGGTCCTCATCGCGCTGTCGGTGGCGGTGCTGGCCGGGCTGTGGCTGAAGACCCAGCCCGACGTGCTCCACGGGTTCAAGGCCGCGTGCGCCGAGGGGGACTGGCACGGCCAGCAGTACTCCCGCCTGTGCTACAGCGACATCGTGCCTCTGCTGTCCACGGAGGAGCTCGGGGATTACGACCCCTCCACACCCGGGACCCAGCATCGCCTGCCCTACCTCGACCCCTGCAAGGGGACGCAGAACTGCGACGAGTACCCGGTGCTGTCCATGTACCTCATGCGCCTGGCCGCGTGGACGTCCAGCGGCTACGGCGGCTTCCTGCTGGCGAACGTGTTCTGGCTGGCGGTGGCCGCCGGGATCACCGCGGTGTGCCTGTACCTCATCGCGGGGCCCCGGGCTCTGTGGTTCGCGCTGGCACCGACCCTCGTGATCTACGGATTCATGAACTGGGACCTCCTGGCGGTGGCCTTTGCCACGGCGGCCACCCTGGCGTTCCTCCGCCGCCGCGACGTGACGAGCGGCGTGCTCCTGGGCCTGGGGGCGGCCGCGAAGCTGTACCCGGCGTTGCTGGTGATCCCGTTCGCCGTCCACCGGTTCCGGGAGCGCGAGCCGGACCGGGGGATCCACCTGACGTGGGCCGCGGCCGGGACGTGGGTGGCGGTGAACCTGCCGTTCGCGGTGGTCGGCTTCCACGGGTGGAGCGAGTTCTTCCGGTTCAACGCGAAGCGGCCCGCGGACTTCGACAGCCTGTGGTACATCGGGTGTCATCTGGCCGGGCGCGACGGGTGCGTGAACGGCAGCCTGTTCCCGTCCGAGTGGCCGGTCCTCGCCGGGATCCAGGCCGCGACGGCGTTCTCCGCGGCGGCGTTCGTGGCCGGGGCGGCCCTGGTGTGGCTCCTGCGGTCGCGGGTCCGGCCGGAGTTCTCCCGCTGGACCCTTTGCCTTCCCGTCGTGATCCTGTTCCTGGTGACGAACAAGGTGTACTCGCCGCAGTACGGCCTGTGGCTCCTCCCGTTGTTCGTCCTGGTCCTCCCCCCGCTCGGCCCCCTCCGGCCGCTCACCCTGTTCGCGCTGTTCGAGATCACCGACGTCGCCGTGTTCGTGACCCGGTTCACGTGGTTCCACACGCTGCCCCCCTTCTCGGGATGGGGCGCGCCGTTCTGGGCGTTCGAGTCGGCGGTCCTGGCCCGGGCGGCCGTGCTCGTACTGTGCCTGGTCGCGTGGGTCCGGGGCCCCGAGCCCGCGCTCACCGGGCCGGCCATGCTGGGTCAGGAGTCGGCCCCGGTTCCGGGACGCAGACGGGTGGCGGTCACGCTCCCCCCAGTTCCGGCCGCGCCGGAGGCGGGGACGTGAGGGGGGCCGGCCTGTCCTCCGGACGGGGCCGCCACTCGGCGGCCCGAGGGTCGCACGGGGCGGCTCCGGGCTCGCAGGGCCCGGCCCCGGACGCCGCAGGCGAGGCCCTCACGGCGGGAGGCACTGCCGGAGACGGCGCGCCCCGGCGCGGGGGGCGGAGCGACCTGCGCGAGGCCCTCCGGTACTCGCTGATCGTGTTCCTGGGGGTCCGGGTGGGCCTGTCGATCCTGGCCGTGCTGGCGCTGGGGCTCCTGCCGCACACGCTCACGCCCACCGACGTGCCCGGGTGGGCGGCGCCGCCGTTCACCACCGGCCTCCACGTGTTCGTGACGGTATGGGAGCGGTCCGACGGCCTGTGGTTCCTGCGGATCGCCGACGGCGGGTACGGAGGCACCGACGGCAGTGCCGTGTTCTTCCCTCTGTACCCCATGCTGGTCAGGGGAGTCTCGTGGGTCCTGGGGGGCCACCCCCTCCCGGCCGCCCTGCTGGTCTCGAACCTCTCCTTCTTCGGGGCCCTGGTGGTGCTGTACCTGCTCACGGCCCGGGAGTGGGGCGACCGGGTGGCGCGCAACAGCGTGCTGCTGCTGGCGGTGTTCCCGACATCCTTCTTCTTCCTGGCCCCGTACAGCGAGTCGACGTTCCTGCTGTGCGCCGTGGGGTCGTTCGCGGCGGCGCGGTCCCGGCGATGGCTCCTGGCCGGCGCGCTCGGCGCGCTGGCCGCTCTCACCCGGAACGTCGGCGTGGTCCTGGCCCCGGCGCTGGCCGTGGAAGCCGTCCACCAGTACCTCGAGGCCAGACGGCGCTCCGGGGTCCGGGCCGCTGCGGAGCCGGCGGCCGGTCGGCCCCCCCGTGAGGCGGCCTCGGGGAACGGGGGGTCGGACCGCGCGGCGAAGCGGCGCCTGGCCGTGGCCCTGGGATCGTCCGCCCTGCCGGTGGCGGGCCTGCTCTCCTACCTCGTGTTCTGGGGAGCACGGTACGGCCACTGGCTGGAGCCCCTGACCGACCAGACCAGGTGGCAGCGGCAGGTCCAGCTCCCCTGGGCCACGATCGTCCACGGCACGAAGCAGGCCTTCGGCAACCTCGGGGACTTCCCGAACGGCGGGTACCACCTGCTGGACTGGATGGTGGTGGCCCCGGCGCTGCTGGCGGCGGTGTACGGGCTCTTCCGCCTGCGCCTGGGGTACTCCGTGTTCACCTGGGGGTGCCTGACGGCCGCCCTGACGTTCGTGTGGCCGCCCCGGGCCTTCATGTCGGACCCGCGGTTCGTGCTGCCGCTGTTCCCGATCGTGTGGGTCGTGGCGCTGCTGATCGAACGAGGCCGGCTCCCCCGGACCGCCGTGATCGGGGTGTTCGCGGCCGGGCTGGGGCTCCTCACGGCGCTGTTCGTGAACTGGTACTACATCTTCTGACCTGGAATCAGCCCGGGCGATCCCCCGTTCGGGGTCGGGGCGGACCCATCCGGCGGCGGAACCATCACCATCCCGGTCTCCGAGTCGCCCATTTTGGCGATGTTTCGATTCAACTCCTGGGGTCCTCCTGCCGAACGTACTAACGTGATACAGGACACGATCCTTCTGAAGCGGCCCGTCAGTGTGGAGGAGAGCCGCGTGACCATCAGGGTTGCCATCGCGGACGACCACTCGCTTGTCCGCCAGGGTCTCCGCCGGTATCTCGACACCGCCGGGGACATCGAGGTCGTTGGCGAGGCGTCCACCGGCGAGGAAGCCGTCTCGCTGGTGGTCAACGAAAAGCCGGACATCATCCTGCTCGACATCCGGATGCCCGAGATGGACGGGCTCGAGGCCGCCCGGAAGATCAGGGACAAGTTCCCCCGGGTCGGCGTGATCATGCTCACCGCCTACGACGACCGCCAGTTCGTGGTGGAGGCCGTGCGGGCGGGGGCCCGGGGCTACGTGCTGAAGGCGCGCGACGCCGAGCACCTCATCCAGACCGTTCGCCTGGTGGCCGGGGGGAACATGGTCATCGACCCCCAGCTGGTGGTGGCCCTGGCCGAGGAGCTGTCCACGGTCAAGGAGCGCGACCGCAAGGCCGACTCGCTGACGGCCCGGGAGATCGAGGTCCTCCAGCTGCTGGCCTTCGGCCACACGAACCGGGACATCGCCGAGAAGCTGTTCATCTCCCCCGACACGGTGAAGACCCACCTCGAGCACATCTTCGAGAAGCTCGGGGCCTCGGACCGCACCGCGGCCGTGGCTGAGGCCCTCCGGCGCCGCCTGATCGAGTGAGCCCAGGCCCGCGTCGGCGCGGGCGCGTTCTCCGACGGACCGAGCCCCTCCCCGCGGGGCTCTTCGCGTTCCCGGACCGGCCGTTGCCCTCGGTCCAGGCCGGCTCCCTTATCTCACACTGTAGGGAGGCGTTCGATCAGCCGATAGTCCTTTCAGAGTCTTGTCGTGTAGTCAGATGGGACTAGCGGGGAACCCCCGTGATGTCCAGGGGAATCACCATTCGGATGATGCGACCGATCGCCGTGCCGGGACATAATGAGGCGCCCATGGATCGCCCCCTCGCGCGCGACTCCGCGTCGTCGCTCGCCCTTCTGGCAATCAGCGCGGTCGCGATCGTACTGGTCCACGTGCTTCGGCCGGCGGCCCTCGGGACCAGGGCCATCGTGGTCCAGGCCACCGGCACCGCCGCCGCGGCCATCGCCGCCGGCGTGATCCTGTGGGCGGCCCGCCGGGAGGACGCGTGGTCGGCCACCCGGCGGTACGGCATCGCGGTGTTCTCCCTGGCCCTGGTCCAGGCCACGTTCCTGGCCATGGCCGCGGTGGTGCCGCCGTCGAAGCCGTTCGGGAGCAACGGGCTCATCGACCTCGCCCTGCTGGCCGTGGGAGGGCTGCTGGTCCCCCTGTTCGCCTCGGAGCTCCGGGAGCACTTCGACCGCGAGGACTGGAAGGAGGTCCTGGCGGACGTGTTCCTGCTGGCGGCCGCCTCGGGCACCCTGGTGTACCTGGTGGTCCGGCCGGCGGGGCTGCCGCCCAGCCTGGCCGTCGCCAGCGCGATCTGGGTGGGTGCGGTGATGATCGGGGTCATCGCCTGGGGGGCGCTGGCCCTGTGGCTCCCCTCCCCCGTCCACGTGGGGCTGGCCCTGGCCATGGCGGCCTTCGGGGTGTCCGCCCTGAGCTTCGGTCACGACTGGTTCCGGGGGGCGTACCTCCCCGGCGATCCCTGGACGGACCTCCCGGTCGGGATCGGGGCCCTGTTCCTAGCCGCGCTGCTGCGGCTGGAGCCCCGCCTGGTCCCGCCCGTGCCCGACCGGCCCAACACGAAGTGGGGGCGGGGGGTGCTCACGGCGGTGGCGGTGGGGGCCGCGTGCGCCAGCCTGGCGTTCGTGGCGGTGTCCGAGCTGCACGAGCGGGCCGGCACCGTGGAGTCCTCGATCCTGATCGGGCTGCTGGGCGGCGCGGTGGCGGCGCGGATCCTGTTCAACCAGGTGGCGTCGATCCGGGCGGCGGAGCAGGAGACCCGCGCGCTGGAGGAGAAGGACGAGGCGCTCCAGGAGGCCGACGGCGCCCTGACCCGGCTCCGGGAGGTCCACGGGTCGCTCTCGCAGTCGGAGGAGCGCCTCCGGCTGCTGCTCAACGCGGCGGCCGACGGCATCGTGGAGCTGGACGGCTACCGGGTGATCCGGCGGGCCAACGAGGCGTTCTGCTCGATGCTCGGCCTGTCGGTGGGCGACGTGGTGGGAATCCGGTGGGCCGAGCTGGCCGAGCGGGTGGAGGGCGGCGCATCGATCGCCGAGCTCCCGGAAACGGGCCGGGCCACCCTGGTCCGGCGGGGACAGGACCTCCACATCGAGGCCCGGTCCTCGGAGCTGCCGGGCTCAGGCGAGCTGCTGGTGGTCCGGGACGTCACCGCGGCCCGGGTGGCCGACCAGACCATTCGCTCGCTGCTGCAGTTCCTGCAGGACCGCGACGAGGACCGCACCAGGCTGCTCCAGCGGACCAACGCCGCCATCGAGTCCGAGCGGAACCGCATCGCTCGGGACCTCCACGACGGCCCCGTGCAGGGGGTGTCGGCGGCATCGCTGTCGCTGGAGGCGGTGCTGATGATGATCCAGAACGGACAGGTGGAGAAGGCCGCCGCGACGCTCGAGAAGATCCGCGAGGAGCTGGCCGGGGAGAACGAGAGCCTCCGGCGGCTGATGTCGGACATGCGTCCGCCGGTCCTCGACGAACGGGGGCTGGTGCCGGCGCTCCGGGAGATCCTGGCCCGGTTCGGCCGGGAGACGAAGGTCAAGACCCGCTTCTCCAGCCGCTCGCTGGTGGACGTGCCGCCCGACCTCGAGACCCTGGCCTACCGCATCGTCCAGGAGGCCCTGACCAACGCCGGCAAGCACGCCCGGCCGGCCGAGGTGCACGTCGCCGTGGAGGCCGTGGCCGGGCAGCTCCGGATCGAGGTCAACGACGACGGGGTGGGATTCGACGCCGCCCGGGTCCGCGACTTCCTCCGGGTCGGGCGGGTCGGGCTGGCCTCCATGCGGGAGCGGACCGAGCTCGCCAAGGGGTCGTTCATGGTCCGCTCGGCGCCGGGGCAGGGGACGACGATCGTGGCGACCCTTCCCCTCGACGTCTCGCTGCCCCGCAGCCAACACGCCCTCGCGTAACGCGATCGAGCACCCCGCCACAGCGAACCCGCCCCCGACATGACGTCTCGGCGACGGCGCATCCCGCGCCGCAGCCAGACAGCCTCAGCCCTGGCGGCCGCTCATTCCGACCGGGGAGGAGGGCGGGCTGCGGGGGGGTTGGGGGAGCCTCCACCGTCCGCGCCGGTGGGGCTGGGGCTGTCGGTCGGGCTGGGCGGAGGGGAGCTCGTGGTGGCGATTGGAGTCGTGGGCAGCGGGAGGGTCGGNTGGGCAGCGGGAGGGTCGGGCTGGGCAGGGTCGGGGACGGGCTGGGCAGGGTGGGCGATGGACTGGGGCTCGGCGAGGGCGACGGGCTGGGGCTCGGCGAGGGGCTGGGCGAGGGCGGCGGAGACGGGACGGGGCCCTCCTTGTCGTAGCCCGAGAAGTCCGGGTCGACGAAGTCCGTCGGCGGGATGTTCTCGACGGCCTTCTCCATGAAGTCGTGCCAGATGGCCGCCGGGATGGTCCCGCCGAACACGCTGGAGACACCCTCGATGTCGTGCATCGGCACGTTCCCGGACGGGTAGCCGACCCACACGCACGCCGTGAGCTGGGGGACGTACCCGCAGAACCACGCGTTGGTCTCGTCGTTCGTGGTCCCGGTCTTGCCGGCCACCTCCCGGTCGGGCAGGTCGGCCGCGGTCCCGGTGCCGTAGCGGACCACCCGCTGCAGGATGAAGTTCACGACGTCGGCGTCGTTCTTGGGAAGGGCAGGGACGCCCTCCTCGGGCTTGCTGATCACGTGCTTGTCCGAGTTCTTGACCACGCTGATCGGCGTGGCGTCGTGGCGGATGCCCCGGGCGGCGAGCGTGGCGTAGGCCTGGGTCATCTCGAGCGGCGACACGGTCTGCGTCCCCAGGGTGATCGAGCACACGGGCGACAGCTTCGACTCGATTCCCATGCGCTGGGCCATGTCCACCACGTCCTGGGGGCCGTTCTCGAGCTTGGTGACGAGCTGGGCGAACACGGTGTTCACCGAGTACGCGGTGGCGTCCACCAGGTCGAACGTCCCCGACTCCTCGTCGTCGGCGTTCGACAGGGTCCACGGCCCGAACACCCCGGTGTCGGGATCGGTCGTGTAGCACCGGCGGTCGTCGATGGTGATCTCGGAGGGCCCGTGCCACAGCCCGTCGAGCGGATCGAACCGCTGGTGGATGGCGGCGGACAGGGTGAACGGCTTGAACGCGCTCCCGGCCTGGCGGCGCGACGGGGCCACGGCCAGGTTCTGGTCGTTCGTCAGGATCTCAGGATCGGGGCCCCCCACCATGGCCCTGATCTCGCCGGTCCGGGGGTCGATGGCCACCACGGCCGCCGAGGGGTCGGTCTTCGCCGGGAGGTGCTCGGCCACGGCGTTCTCCGCGGCGAGCTGCATCCGGTAGTCCAGGCTGGTCTGGACCCGCAGGCCCCCGGAGTACGGGAGCTCGTCGCCGTAGGTATCCAGCAGCCAGTGCCGGGTGTAGTCGACGAAGTAGGCGGCTTTGGACGAGGTCTGGCTCTCCGGCGTGACCCAGACCGGCAGGTCCTTCAGCTTGGCGGCCTCGTCGGGTGAGAGGTGGCCCTGTTCCACCATCCGGTCGAGCACGTAGTTCCTGCGGGCCCTCGCCACGTCCGGGTGCTCCTTCGGGTCGAACCGCCCGGGCGAGGCGATCATGCCGGCCAGGGTGGCCGACTGGGCCGGTGTCAGGTCACGGGCGGACTGCCCGAAGTAGGTCTGGGCGGCGGCCTCCACGCCGTACGCGCCGTGGCCGAAGTAGATCGTGTTCAGGTACTTCTCCAGGATCTCCTGTTTGGAGTACCGGTGCTCCAGCTTGATGGCGAGCAGGGCCTCCTTGACCTTGCGGAAGATCGAGCGCTCCGCGTTCGTGTAGACGTTCTTAACGTACTGCTGGGTGATGGTCGAGCCGCCCTGGACCACCCGCTGGTGGATGAGGTCCTGCCAGGCCGCCCGGATGATCCCGGAGACGCTGATCCCGCCGTGGTGGTAGAAGTCCTTGTCCTCGGTGTCGATCACGGCGTGCTGCAGGAACGTCGGGATCTGGGCCAGCGGGATCTCCGTGCGGTTGTACGTCCCGTGCAGCGTGGCCAGGAACTTGCCGTTGCGGTCGTACAGGTACGTGGTCTGGGGGGGCGGGGGTTCGTTCGGGATCTGGATGTGGGAGTACGCCCACAGCAGGGTCCCGGTGAGGGCCAGGATCAGGACCAGGGGCGTGGCGACGAAGACCCACCAGTACCGTCGGAAGAACCCCCGCCAGCCCCGCTTCCGCCGCTTCGGCTGCGGGGCCGGCCGCTGGCTCGAGGCCCGCGCCGAGGGTCGAGGACCATTGGGATGGCCTGCCTCGGCGCCGGGCTTCTCGGGGGTCTTCCCGGTCCTGCGGGCCGCGTGCCTACCGCCGCGCGACGGGCGCCCAGGGGACGTGCCGATGGCCAAGTCGGGGAAATCTTACCCAGCGGTGTCCCGTTGGGCAGGAGGTTCGGTAAAGGACTCGTGGAGTTCCGGGCCGGTCCTGACGCCCCAGAAGCCGGCCAAGGGGCCTATCGCGCCTGTCCCGAGAGGGACCGGCCCCGTACCGAGGTCAGCCCGCCGAGGCGGACCGGGCCCGGTAGGCCTGGGACAGGTGGTTCCAGGAGCAGCGCGTACAGACCTCGACCACGTAGCAGCTCCCCCCGCGGTGGGCCGCCGCCACGGCCAGGGCCTCCGACAGCTTCCACACCCGGCCGTTGTCCGCCTTGAGGTCGTCCGCGTACACGTAGGCGAGCAGGCGGAGGTCCTCCACCTTGCACACCGGGCAGGCCCTGGACGTCCGGTGCCCGACGTACTTCGCCGCGCGGAGCAGCTCCGGGTGGGCGTCGCAGACGTCCAGCCGGGACACCAGGCCGGTTCGGAACTCCCGCAGGAGCGCGCGCTTGGCCAGGGTGTAGTCCACGGCCCCGAAGGGCCGCCGGGCCCCCTTGAGTGGAGCTGATCGGGCAGGTCGGTTCACGGTGCGGCCATTCTAGAGGTCACCTCCCTCATCGCGCCCGCGACTTTCGGACATGTTCTTCGATCACCTGCCAGCCCGGAGCGGCCCTCGGTGCCGCCCTGGGACGCTTCGTCAGGCGCGCGTCAGGTCTATGGCACTGCGCCCGTCAGGTCTCCGGCACTGCGCCCGTCAGGTCCACCACCGCCCGGGCGATGGCGGTGATGGTCCGCCCAGACCGAAGCAGCAGGAGGCCCGAGACCTCGACCTGCACCGAGACCGTCGCCTCCGATCCACCGTCTGCACAGTCGCAGCGCACCAGGGTGGCCCCGTTGCGTTCCGCGAACTTCGCCGCGACCTCGGCCGGGTCCTGGCCCGTGGGCTCGACCATCTCCTGCGCGGCGGCCAGAGCCGCAGCGTCCGCGGCCGCCTGGGCCCGTGACGACATCGACAGAGCCCGGGCCACGTCAGCGGTGGCCAGGGTCATGACCGCCAGGATGACCATGATGCCCGCGGCGATGACGGTGATCGAGCCCGATTCGCCCCGCCACCGGTCGCCGACGCCGCGCGGCAGCCCCCGGCCTCGGGGCAGCCCCCGGCCTCGGAGCAGCGCCCGGCCTCGGAGCAGCGCCCGGCCTCGGGACGGACCGTCCCGGGACCGACCCATCCCCGATCTCATCCGAACTCCTGTCGCATGGTGGTCTTGGCCTCCAGATTCACCGTGTCCGGGAACAGCCACCTGACCGCCGGAATGGCCGGGGCGTCCGGGTAGGCGAGCGAGACGGTGACCGGCTCGCCCCGGCCGCCGTCTCGCTCCACCTTCATATCGATGCGGTCGGTGTCGAGGGGAGCGCCGGCACGGTCCACGGCGTCGCGGATCCGGCCGGCGTCGTCGGTGACCGCCGCCTCCCTGGCGCCGGCCCGGGCGGCATCCGCCAGGACCAGACGGTCACGAACGAACACCCCCACCTGGACCAGCGCCAGCGTGACGACCAGGAGGAGCGGCAGGACCATGGCGAGCTCGAGCGCGGCCGATCCGCGCTGGCCCATGCGCCGGCCGGTCCTTCGAGCACGGCCCCTGGGCCGGGCTGTCCCGTTCACGACGATCCCCCCTCTCTCAGACCGCGGCTAGGCGTTCCCCGAGACGTTGTCGATGACCTTGTCGAAGAAGGCGGGGAGCTTCCCGCTCGACTTGGCCCACGTGATGAGGACCACCGCGACCGCGACCGCCGCCAGGATCACTAGCGCGTACTCGGCCGTGGTCTGGCCCTCCTCCCGGACGAACAGCGTCTGGAGACGGACGAACATCTTCACCAGCATCGAGTTCACCTCCTCTCATCGAACCGACCGGAGCGTGGACAGCAGCACCGGCACCACCGTGAGGAGGAGGAATGCGGGCAGCACCATGAACACCAGTGGGAACAGCATCTTCACCGGGGCCTTGCGCCCGGGCCTCCCGGACTTCCTCGGCGCGCTGGCGGAGGGACTCGGCAAGCGGCGTCCCCAGGGACTCGGTCCTGGCCATCGCCATGACGGATCTCCGGAGCTCCTGCAGGTCGAGCCTCTCCGCCATGGCCCGAAGCTCCTCGCGCCATCGCGCCCCCAGGTCCACCCGGGCCAGGACGCCCCTCAGCTCCGAAGCCAACGGGTCCCGTAGGGCCTCCGTTGCCCGGCGGAGCGCCAGGAGAGCCGATAGGCCCGCGGTGGATCCGGCCGCCAGCAGGTCGAGGAACTGCGGCAGCTGAGCGGCCATCTGAGTCCGGCGCCTGCGCGCCAGCCGACCGAGCACGAGGTCTGGGACGAGGAAGCCGGCTCCGGCCACAACCGGGCCCAGCAGCGGCAGGGGGGCCGGTCCCGCCAGCGCGATGGCGAAGGTCAGGAGGGCCACGAGCGCCTTCCGTCCGACGTAGACGTGGACGTCGCCGGGCAGCCCGACCGTGGTGAAGCGCTCGCGCAGGACCGCCGGTCTGGCCAGCCGAAGCAGCCACGGCCTGGCCCCGATCCACGCCGCCACTCCACTCCCCCCTCCCCGGTGCCTGCGGGTCGTCGCCCCGGTGAAGACCCGCTGGGCCACCGCAGGCTCGAACCGCCAGCCCACCGCGAGCGCCGCGGCCGAAGCAGCGGCCGCGGCCAGGACCGAACCTCCCAGGACCTGGAGACCACCCACCGTCACCGTGCCTCCCGCAGGAGATGCCGGATCCACAGGAACGCCAGTCCGTCCAGGAGGAAACCGGCGGCGAACGACGCCATCCCGATCGGCGTGCGCAGCGCGAGCGTGACCTCGTGGCGGGACACCACCGACATGAACAGGAAGAACCCGATGGGGAGCAGCCCCAGGATCGCGCCCGAGAGCCTGGCCTGGGCGGTCATGGAGCGCAGGTCCCGAGCCGCGGCGGCGCGCTGCCGGAGGGTCCGGACGGCCTCCTCGAGCACCGCGGGGGCGTTCCCCCCGACCCGGTGCTGCAACTGCAGGACGCTCACAGCCAACCGGACGTCGTCGCTTGGCTCCGATCGAGCCCACGTCTCCAGGGACCGGTCCAGCGGGATCCCCAGCTCCTCCCGCTCCACGACTGCGGCCAGCCCGGTGGACACAGGCGGTTCCCCCTCGCCCGCCGCGAACGAGACGGCCTGGACGGGCGACATCCCGGCCCGCAACGCGGCGGCGATCCCATCCATCGCATCGGCCAGCTGCTGTTCGACGAGGGCTGTTCCGCGGGCCGCGCGGCGGGCCCGGATCCATCGAGGCAGCGCGAGGCCCGCCGCGCCACAGATGGCCGCACCGGGCCCGCCCGCGACGAGGACACCCAGCCCCGCGCCGCAGAGGCCGCACCCAAGCATCGCCGTCGCTCGGCCGCTGCCCAGCCATTCGATCCCTCTCCCCGCGGCCGGCCGCACCGAGCTTGCCACCACGCGAGCCCGTGCCGGGGGCCGCCCTGGGGGCCCGACGGCGCGCCGCAGCGTCCGTCCGCGATCGGCTCCACCCAGCGCCCACCCCACCGTCACGGTCGCGATCGCCACGAGCAGCGCGAACCGGACCTCCCCGCTCACGGGTCCCCCACGCGGATGGGGATCCGCAGGAGGTCATCCGGTGGTTCCGCGGGATCAGGGCCCGGGGCGGGCGCACCGGGACGCTGTCGATCCGGGACCGGCGGCGCGACATCCGGTCCCGGATCGAACAGCGACGGCGGCATGGGCTCCCCCCTCTCGGCGAGCACACCCGCGACGCCCGGCACCCTGCCGGTCGACACGAATCCGCCCGCCGGAGCCCCTCCGCCGCGCTGGAACGCGAACACCTCGTGGACCACGGGCTCACCGCCGGCCGAACCCTCCACGGAGCTCACGTGGAGCACGACCCGGCGCCCGTCGCGGAGCCGGGCCATGTGCACCACGACGTCGACGGCCGCGGCGACCTGCTCCCGGACGTGGGCCGCCGGGAGGTCGACGTCCGACATCAGGGCCATGGTCTCGAGCCGCCACAACAGATGGCGCGGCGAGTTCGCGTGCGCGGTGGACAGCGAGCCCTCGTGCCCCGTGTTCATGGCCTGGAGCATGTCCAGGGCTTCCCCGCCTCGGACCTCCCCGATGATGATCCGGTCGGGGCGCATGCGCAGGGCATTGCGGACCAGATCGCGGACGGTGACCTCGCCCTTGCTTTCGACGTTCGGCGGGCGCGCCTCGAGCCGGACCACGTGGGGCTTTCCGAGCCGGAGCTCGGCGGCGTCCTCGATCGTGATCAGGCGCTCCCCGTCCGGGATGAACGACGCCAGGACGTTCAGCAGCGTGGTCTTCCCCGAGCTCGCGCCCCCGGAGATCACCATGTTCGCCTTCCCTCGGACGCATCGGGCCAGGAAGTCGAGCATCCGTGGCCCCATCGTTCTCTCCCGGACGAGGTCCTCCGGTGAGAACGGGATCAGCGAGAACTTCCTGATGTTCAGGACCGGACCGCAGAGCGAAAGGGGCGGGATGACCGCGTGGACCCGGCTGCCGTCCGGAAGTCGCGCGTCCACCCAGGGTGACGATTCGTCGACCCGAAGACCCAGCGGGGCCACGATCCTCTCGATCACGTGCAGCACGGCCT